>MDSW01128821.1_pt1 | contig 11462 bp, 8 predicted proteins | sample 811171 | NCBI WGS metagenome assembly MDSW01 (sample SAMN05326641, study PRJNA326480) | marine metagenome | isolation source: seawater | place: Atlantic Ocean: North West | collected 2012
ACTCATGGACATTTTGAATTAAATGTTTTTAAACCTTTAATAGCACATAATATTTTACAATCGATAGATCTTCTAGCTGATAGTACAAAAAATTTTTCCTTATTTTGTGTTAAAGGAATTAAAGCTAATAAAAAAAAAATTAAAGAACATCTAGACAATTCTTTAATGCTAGTTACTGCACTCGCTCCGCATATAGGTTACGATAATGCCTCTAAAATTGCAAAAATGGCATTAAAAAATAATACAACCTTAAAACATGAGGCTATTAAAAGTCGGTTAGTTAAAGAAAAAGAATATGATAGGATTGTTGACCCAAAGAAAATGATTTATTCATCATAGATAATTATTATTTTATTTATAAAGCTTTTTAAATCAATCCAATTTTTAATTTCATTACTCTTATTATACTCATCTAATAAATCTAAAATAAAGTTATTTTCTACTTTATTAAAATCATTAAGTCTAAAAGAAATCATTTTAAATTCATTTTCAAAAAAACTATACTCAACATCAAAGTAAATATTCTTTATTACCAGTCTATTTTTTCTAGGTATTTGAAAAGTTTTATTAAATTCTTTTTGATCATTAATATCAAAATTAAATTTACCTTTAAATACTAATTGATCATTATCTTTATGAATTTTTCCAGAATATAGATTTAATTTTCCAATCTTACTACTTACAAAGTAAGACTCGTTAAAGTTTATATCACCATTATTAAGATTTAATAATATATTTAAATTATCGAATAATCTATTATTAGAAATTTCTTTTGAATTAAATGAAATTTTAGCATTTAAATTTTTATTAAATAATAAATCTGTTTTTAATAATTCTTGGAAAAAAGTACTAATAATTGTGTATTTATTATAATTAAATTTTTTTGACTCAATATTCAAAATTAAATCAAAAGGATTTAATTGAATAGATCCATTATAATTTATATTATTATTAAGTAATTTTGAATTATTAGATTTTAAAACTATTAAACTATCTTTGATTTCATAATTAAAAATTAAAGTCGATCCACCTATAATTAATTTATTATCTGCAATATATTTAGAATTTTTATCTACAGATTCATTTAACATTTTTAAATTTAATTGGCTCATCTCTAAAATTGTTATTTTTGATTTATCTTTTTTGAAACCTCTACTCCATTTCAGGCTAAATGGTATTTTAAAGATTTTTCCTTTAGAAATAATTTGATTAACAGATTTTTTGAAATCAAAAAATAAATCTATATTAGAAACTTTAAAAATAGATATTATTTCATCATTCTGACCCTTATAAAAAATATTACTATTTTTTATTAAAATTTTTTTGGTCGAAAATTTTTTATTTATAAAACTATTTAAAAAATTAAAATCATTTCTTTTAATTGAAAAATTAGCTTGATTTATCAAAATTTTTTTAATTTCTAAATTTTTTTGATAAAATAAATTTTTTTGAGAAATAAAGATTTTTAAGTCTTTAATTTGAACCAATTCATTTAAGGTTTCTGATTTTTCGTTAAATATTTTAGCATCACTTATCTTAATGTGTGGCGCAGGTAGAATCGAATAACTAATATCTGAAGAAATGCTAAAATTAATTTTAAATTCACTTTTTAACTTGTTACTAAGGTCATTTTGTAGTCTTCCTTTATTATATAAACTTGGTATGGATAAGTAAAATAAATATATAAATAATAAACTAATAAATAAGATTAAATACTTATTAAAATTGCTGATTTTGAATTTAATATTTTTCATGAAAAAAATTTATTTATTTATAATGATAATATAATAATGATAAACTCTGAATATTTAGATAATTTAAATAATGCACAAAAAGAGGCAGTTTTGCATCTTGATGGGCCTTTATTAATAGTCGCTGGTGCTGGATCTGGAAAAACTAAAGTCTTAACTTCAAGAATTGCGCATATAATTAACAAAAAAAAAGCATACCCTAATCAAATTTTATCTGTAACCTTTACAAACAAAGCTGCTAAGGAAATGCAAAATAGAGTTAGTTTAATTCTTAAAACTAAAGCCATTGGATTATCTTGGTTAGGAACATTTCACTCTATTTGTGCTAAGCTTTTGAGAAAACATGCATCTGCTGCAGGTTTAAATTCAAATTTTACAATTATAGATACTGATGACCAAGTTAGATTAATTAAGAATATATGCAAATCAGAAAATATAGATATAAAACAGTTAGCACCAAAATATATACTATCTGTAATTGATCGATGGAAAAACAAAGGTTTTTATCCTGATGAAGTTATAATTAATAAAAAAGATATTTATGAAAAAACAGTTTTACCTCTTTACACAATTTATCAAAAAAAATTATTAGACTTAAATGCATGTGATTTTGGAGATCTAATTTTACACTGTGTAAAAATATTAGAAAAAAATTTAGATATAAGAGAAATTTATTCGAATAATTTTAAATATATTTTAGTTGATGAATATCAAGATACAAATTTTATACAAAGCAAATGGTTAAACTTATTAGCTAACAAACATAATAATATTTGCTGTGTTGGTGATGATGATCAATCTATTTATAGTTGGAGAGGTGCTGAAATTAAAAATTTTCTAGAATTTGATCAAGTTTATAAAAATTCAAAAATAATTAGATTAGAAGAAAACTATAGATCTTCACAAAATATTCTATCTGTAGCATCTAATCTAATAGCCAATAATCAAAAAAGAGTTGGTAAAAATCTAAAAACAACAATGGAGTTAGGGGATCTGGTTAAATTAAACTGTTTCAAAAATGGTAAAGATGAAGCTATTGGAATTGGAGATGAAATAGAAAAAAAATTAAAAAAAAAATTCTCATTTAACAACATAGCTATTTTAGTTAGGGCCATTTTTCAAACAAGAGAATTTGAAGAACGTTTTCTTAAGATTGGTTTGCCTTATAGAATTCTAGGTGGTACTAAATTTTATGAAAGAGCAGAAATCAAAGACTGTGTAGCTTATTTAAGATTAGTGTATCAAGACAAAGATGATTTGGCTTTTGATCGAATAGTTAATAATCCTAAAAGATCTATAGGAGATACTACTATAAAACAGATTCATGAATTTTCAAAAAAAAATTCAATTAATTTAGAAAACTCATCAAGAAAATTAATTCAACTAAATTTAATCAAACCTAAAACTAAAATAGGATTAAATTCATTTTTAATGCTTATGTTAAAATGGAGAAATGATCTTAATACAAAAAAAATAAATCATGTAAAATTATTACAAACTATTTTAGATGAGTCAGGATATTCTGCGATGTTAAAAAATAAAAAAGACATCGATAACGAGAATAGATTAGAGAATATCAAAGAACTTTTAAGTGCTATGAAAGAGTTTGATAACCTTGAAAGTTTTTTAGAACACGTTTCTTTAGCTACTTCTATTGATCAAGATTGGGAGGGAGAAAAGATTAATTTAATGACTATGCACGGCTCAAAAGGTTTAGAGTTTGAGGTAGTTTTTTTACCAGGATGGGAAGAGGGATTATTTCCACATCAAAAATCTATTGAAGAAAAGGGTCAAAATGGCCTCGAAGAAGAAAGAAGACTTGCATATGTTGGGATTACAAGGGCAAAAAAGAAGGCTATAATTTCATTTTCAATGAACAGGTTTTATCAAGGTGACTGGATTGACAGCATGGCTTCAAGATTTATAGAGGAACTTCCAGAAAAAAATATAGAAAAAAATACTTATTTTGAAGATGAAAACAAAGAAGTGGATGATTTTGAATTTAATCAAGACTTTGAAGTAGAAGAAGAGGCTAGAAGTCCTGGATGGATTAGGTATCAAAAAAGAATTAAATGATAAAAAAAAGAATTATACAATTAAGAAAGCTAATGGATTTAAATAATTTAGATGGTTATCTTATACCAAAAAATGATGCATATTTTTCTGAATTTTCAAAGCCAGATAGATTAAAAACAATTTCTAATTTTTCAGGATCGGCTGGGTATGCAGTTATTTTAAAAAAAGAAAATTTTTTATTTGTAGATGGCAGATACACACTTCAAGCCAAATTGCAATCTGAAAATTATTTTAAAATTATCGAGATTCCAAAATATTCACTTGTAAATATTTTAAAAAAATATAAAAAAAAATTATCAATTGGTTTTGATCCACAACTTTTTACAAGTATAAATTTAAAGAAATTAAATAAAGTTTGTAAATTAATTTCAATAAAAAAAAATTTAATTGATAAAATATATAAATTAAAAGACAAAGATCAAATTACGCCATTTTATAGTATAAGTCCTAAAATTACTGGTGAAAATCTGAAATCAAAAGTCAATAGATTGATTAATAAAATTAAATCACAAAATATTGAAAATATATTTATAAGTGCTCCCGAAAATGTTGCTTGGCTTTTAAATTTAAGAGGTAAAGATAATCCTAATAGCCCTATTCCAAATAGTAAAATAATTCTAACTAATAAAAAAAAAATAATTTTTTTTTCATGTCCAAAAAAAATTTTTAAAATGAAAAAAAATAAATTATATAAAAATTTTATATTTTGTGAATATAAAAATTTTTCTCCTATTATTAATAATTTAAAAGGAAAAAGTTTTTGTATAGATGAATTAACATGTTCAATTTCTAATGAAAAAATTATTAAATCAAGATTTAAAGTTAAATGTTATACTGACCCATGTTATGAAATGAAATCAATTAAAAATAATATAGAAATTAAACATACGATTAATGCACATATTGAAGATGGTCTTGCTTTAACTAAATTCATTTACTGGATAAAAAATAAAAATAAAAAGAGAATAACTGAAATTGATGCGCAAAATAAATTAGAAAGTTTTAGAAAACAAAACAAAAATTATTTATTTCCAAGTTTTAATACAATAGCTGGAACGGGTTCAAATGGTGCGATTGTACATTATCGAGCTTCAAAAAAATCAACTAAAGTTATAAAAAAAAATGATATTTTTTTATGTGACTCTGGAGGACAATATAAATTTGGTACAACTGACGTAACTAGAACAATGTGCTTCTCAAAACAACCAAACTCAATTAAAAATGTTTATACTAAAGTATTAAAAGGACATATAGCAATGTTTAATGCTAATCTTAATAAATATAATTGTGGTAAACAAATAGACTCAATTGCCAGACAGTTTCTTAAAAAAGATGGCCTGGACTATGCTCATGGAACTGGTCATGGAGTTGGTTTCTTTTTGAATGTCCACGAAGGACCCCAATCAATATCTAAATATAATACTGTAAGACTTAAAAAAGGCATGATAGTTAGCAATGAACCTGGATATTATAAAAAAAATTACTTTGGAATTAGAATTGAAAACCTAGTTTATATAAAAGAAAATAAGAAAAAATTAAATTTTGAAAATTTAACTCTAGCACCAATAGAACAAGATTTAATTAATTATAATTTACTTACTAAAAATGAAAAAAATTATTTATTTAAGTATCATCTTGATATCTACACAAAATATTCAAAATTTTTAAATTTAAAAGAAAGAAAATGGTTAGCTTCTCTTATTTAACATTTTAATCCATTCTTCTTGATTAATAATATTAATATTTAGATTTTTAGCGATATTAACTTTTTTTGCAGTAGGCTTAGTGCCTACTATCAAATAATTAAGTTTTCTACTGACATTACTAATTATTTTCCCAGAATTTTTTTCAATTAAAAATTTTGCTTCTGCTCTACTTATTCCATCTAATTTACCAGTAAGCATAAATGTTTTATTTTTTAATGAACCATATTTATTAGATTGTAATGCATTTTTTATTTTAAGAACTTTTTTTAGTTGATTTAAAACTTCTATATTATTTTTATTTAAAAAAAAATTTGTAATAGATTTAATCTGCGTTTCACCAATACCATCAATGTTCATTAAATCTTTTAGTTCTTTCTGCTCACATAATTTAAAAAAGTTTTCTGGTGACTTTAAATGTCTCGCTAGAAGCTTAGCGTTCTCCTGACCTATATGCCTTATACCTAGTGAATAAATAAATCTTTCAAGAGAAATATTTTTCTTATCATTTATAGAATATTTTAAATTTGAAACAGATAAGTCACCCCATCCTTCTAATTTTTTAATTTTTTCATAATCAAGATTAAAAATATCTTGGGGAAATTTCACTAAATTAAGTTCCCAAAAATTTTTAACAATCTTTTTGCCAAATCCATCAATATTAAATGCTTCTTTTGAAACAAAGTGCTTAATTTTCTCTATTGAAATTTTTTCACACTCATATCCTTCACTAATACACCTTCTGACTGCATCTTTTTTTTTAGTAGTTTCATTGTAGTCTTTAACTGTTTTTGAACCACAAGATGGACAATTATTGGGAAAAACAAATTTTTTCGAGTTCTTACTTCTTTCATCTAAATTTACTGAAATCACATGTGGGATCACATCTCCAGCTCTCTCAACGGTTACTGTATCTCCTACTCTTATGTCTTTTCTAATTATTTCATCTTCATTATGAAGAGTTGCGTTTGAAACTATTACTCCTCCAATGCTCACAGGTTTTATTTTTGCTACCGGTGTAAGAGCACCAGTTCTACCAACTTGAATTTCAATATTTAGTATTTTAGAAACTGAACTATTTGCAGAAAATTTATGTGCAATTGCCCACCTAGGAGCATTTGCTGCAAAACCTAACCTTTTTTGCAAGTTAAAATTATTAACTTTATAAACAATTCCATCTATATCAAAGTCAATTTTGTCCCTTTTCTTTTCTAAATCTTCATGGTTTTTTAATAAATTATGAATTCCTTTAATTAATTTATTAAATTGATTGATTCTAAAACCCCAGGTTTTTAAACTTTTAAGAAATTCTGACTGTGAATTAATCTTCATATCTTTTGTGTAACCAAAAGTATAAGCAATAAACTTTAATGGAATTGTACTGGTAAGTTTTGGGTCTTTTTGTCTTAGAGATCCTGATGCTGCATTTCTTGGATTAGCAAATTTATTTTTTAATTTTTCAAAGTCTTTATTTTGGATAAAAACTTCACCCCTAATATCTATTTCGGATGGAAAATTTTTTTCATTAATAATTTTTGGAATATCTTTTATTGTTTTTAAGTTTTCAGTAATATCTTCACCTTCATTACCATCTCCTCTTGACAATCCTTTAATGAATCTTCCATTTTTATATAATAAAGAAGCAGATATTCCATCTATTTTAGGTTCCGCACTAAACTCAATTTGACTTGACTTTTCAAAACTTAAAAAGTTTAAAATTTTTTTTTCAAAATTTAGTAAGTCATCTTTATTAAAAGCATTACCCAAAGAAAGCATGGGAACTTTATGTTTTATTTTTTTAAAATTCTTTGATGGAGCATAACCAACTTTTTTGGATGGAGAGTCTTTATTATTCAAAAATTCATATTTTTTTTCTAATCTTAAGACTTCTAACTTAATTATGTCAAATTCATAATCACTTATGGCCGATTTATTTTTGTTATAATAATACTGATTATATTTTTGAATAAGTTTAATCTTTTTTAAGTAGTCTTTTTTTATTTCATCGTGACTCATTTTCTCTTGAAAATAGAATTATATTTTTTAATTAAATAGCTGCTTTCTTTTTTTCTATCTTTAGGTTTTGCAAGTTTATAATCTTTATTAAAAATTTTATAAGTGCTTTTATACCAATCACTTGATAAATAATTATAACCTAATAGTTGTGCATACTTTTTAGCTTCATTCACTAAACCAATCTTATAATGTAATTCTACCAGCCTATGAAGGGCTTCTTCTACAAAAATTGTAGTTTCATATTCGTTTATAACATTTTTATACCTATTTATTGCAGCTATCCATTTTTTTTTCTGAATATAATAATTACCTAAATACATTTCTTTTGAAGCTAATATTTCTTTTATTAAATCTATTTTAAATTTAGCATCAAGTGCAAAATCAGTATTAGGATAAGTCTGAGCTACATAAATAAATTGTTCTTTAGCTTTAAGTAATGGTTTAAGATCTTTTTTTTCATCTACTATACTTTGATAATAACTCATTGCTAAAAGAAAATTTGCATAGGCTACTCGCTCATCTTTAGGATATTTTTTTAAATATAATTCGATCTCATTTATTGCATCTTCATAATTATCTATAACATAATATGAATAAGCTGCCATTAAAGCAGATTTTGGTGCCCACTCTGATTGAGGAAATAAAAGTTCTGCTTCATTAAACTTTCTTGCAGCAGTTATACCATCACCTATATCTAAAGCTTTTACACCTTGTTTATAAGAGTCAATCATTTGTAATTCTAAATCTTTTTCTTTAATAATTAATTTATTCTCTTCTTTCTTGGAACAGCTAAATGCCAATACAATTATTAATAATAGAAAAAAATTATGTATAAATTTCATCTAAAATTTCTATCAGAAAATTACAAAAACTGTATATTATTATGCTATTGATTTGAGGAAATTTCTATTAATAAACGAATGAGGTATGTTTTTTTCTTTAATTTCAAGGATCGAAAAGTTTTTGTGATCACTAAAAACTTTTCTTAACAATTGATTGGTAAGTTTATGCCCTCCTTGAGAACATACTATTTTACCTAAAACTTTATGCCCAGATAAAAATAAATCTCCTATACAATCTAAAATTTTATGATTTACAAATTCTTTTTCATTTCTTAATCCACCTACATTTAATACTTTGTTTTCTTTAACCACTATTGCGTTTTCTAAACTTCCACCTTTTGCTAAATTCATTGTTTTTAACTTTTCTATATCTTCATATAAACAGAATGTTCTCGAGTTATAGATATCTTCAAGATCACTTTCATATACCTTAACCACATTTCTTTGAGTACCAATTAAGCTATTATCATACTTAATTTCAAAATCTATATCCAAACTAATTTTACTTGGTTCTATAGAAATTTTTTTATTTTCATCTTCTAATACAATTTCTTTTTCTATCTTAATTACTTTAATTGGACTATCACTTATTTTTATTCCAGCTTCATCTATCGCCTTTATAAATTGTTTAGCAGAACCATCTAAAATTGGAACTTCTTCGTTATCTATTTCTATTAAAGCATTATCAATTCCCTTTCCAAATAAAGCAGCCATAAAATGTTCAAGGGTAGAAATTTTGACTCCAAATTCATTTGAAATAGTAGTGCAAAATGTTGCATTACTAACATTAAAGACATTTGGAATAACAAAATTATTATTTGATAAATCTATTCTTTTAAAAACTATTCCTGTATTGGGTTCTGATGGGTATACATTCATTTTAACTGGTTTACCGCTATGCAAACCAATACCTACTACTTCAAAAGAATTTTTTAATGTTTTTTGATTAAGAACTGACACATAAACTTTATATAAGTTTTTTAAAATTTTAAGAAAACAAGAAATATTTCAGAAAAATACGGTTCTTACTTAAAAAAATAAAATAATCTTTCAAATAAGCCTTTTTTTTCTAACTTTTTTGGAACAATTACAACTTCTTGTTTATTAATGCCATTCAATAATTTAAGACCTGATTGACAGATATTTGATATTGATTCTTCGAAAAAATCAATTTCTTCAACCAAGGGTGTTGTTTCTCTTATATCAATATGTTTATTATCTAAAATTTTAGAACCTTGTCCTATTAAAATAATCTTAAGTTCATTATTTAAATCTGAAAATTGATTTTTTTTAATTGTTTTAAAACTTAAGTTTAAAGTTTCTTCGATTCTTGCAAAAATAATTTTTTTAATTAAGTCAAAAGAAAGATCTTTTTCTTTGATAGTATCTAAAAATTCTTTTTTAAAAATATCTTTATTATTTTTATTATCTGAAAAAATAATATCTTTGTTTAGATTTAATTTAATTTTTTCTGAAAGTTCGATATTTAGATTTAATACTTTTGAAATATCTTTTGTTATATGATGTCCTCCAATTGATAAAACATCAAAAAATTTTATCTTTTCCTTTTCATAAAATATTACAGATGTTTTTTCATAACCAATATCAAGAAAAGCAATTTGATTGAATTCATTAAAATGTTCTTTATAGTTAAAAGATTTAGCATAACTAGTACAAATAAAATTATCAATAGAAATTTGATGCTTGCTAAATAATTTTTCTAAATTTTCAATTATCACTTTTGGAAAACATATAAAAACAATATCAATTGAAAACTTATTACATTCTACGTTTAGTGGTAATGAATCATACGTAACGTTATTAACTTTAAAATTATTAGTAACTATATGTATTATACTTTTATTTGGGTACGTATCCAACACTTCTTGTTTTGCATCTTGAATTAAATATTCAATATCTTCTTTTTCTAAAAATTTTTTTTCATTTTTTTTTGATACAGATAAAGATATTGATAATGCATCTGGACTATCTAACATTAAATTAATACTATTCAAATACTCGCCAGTTTTTTTTTCGATCTCTAATATCGTTTTTTCAAGTATCTTATCCGTAAAAGATAAATCTAATAGATTAGTTTTTAATGATGTTAAGCAATTATTTTCTAAAAAAAAAATTTGATTATTTTCAATGGTATCAAAACCAGCGACTCTAATTTTTGAAGCACCTAAATCTAAATAAATATCAAAATTTTTTTTACTCATTTGATGTGATAATATAATTTGATATTCTTAAATCTATAACATTCTCATTGTTAAAATTTTTATTATCGATTATTTTTTTTGCAATATTTAAAGATTCTAAAATATTTTCATCTGATAATTTAATTAAAAAATTATCTTTTGTTTTTATATTCCAACGTTTGTTGGGAAAATAATACAATGATTCTATATTTTCATAATTCAACTCTGATTTATCAATTATTTTTTTAAAAATAAGGAAATTTGTATAATCCATTTTTCCAAAAACATATGGTAACTTTTTTTCTATTTCTCCAATATTTTTATTTTTAATCAATCTTCCATTTGAACCAATAATATATTTTTCATTTTTAATATTTGTTATTGCCAAAAAATTAGTTTTTTTAATATTAATTAATATGGAGTCTGGATAATTCTTTTTTATATTAAATGAATGTATTAAATTATTTTTAGCTAAAATTTCTTCAAAACTTCTATGATTAACTAAAAAAATATTTTGGAATAATAATAATCTAAATTCTTTAGATAATTGAAGATTTTCATATTCTGACAACCCTTTTATTTCAATATTATTGATCTTTAGTAATGAATTAATTTTATTTAAAAAATATTTGTTGTTTACAGAAGTGAGTAAAATAAACAAAAATATATAAAAAAATAGTTTATTTTTTTTATCTGTTTTTTGATGCATCATTTAATATCCATTCAATTAAATCTATAAATTTCATACCTTTATATGCTGCGATCTCTGGTACTAAAGAAAGTTTAGTCATGCCAGGTTGAGTGTTAGTTTCCAATAAATAAAATTTATTTTTATAAAATTTAAAATCTGATCTTGTTACTCCTTTACATCCA
>MDSW01208543.1_pt1 | contig 11458 bp, 6 predicted proteins | sample 811171 | NCBI WGS metagenome assembly MDSW01 (sample SAMN05326641, study PRJNA326480) | marine metagenome | isolation source: seawater | place: Atlantic Ocean: North West | collected 2012
CACCATAGGCTTTGGTCATCCCTTTGTGATGATTGGAGAAAGAATCAACCCAACTGGAAGAAAAATTCTTGCTGCAGAGATGAAGGAAGGAGATTACTCAAGAGTAGTCTCTGATGCAATAGCGCAGGTTGAGGCTGGTGCTCAAATGCTCGATGTCAATGCAGGAATACCCTTGGCAGATGAGCCAGCCATTTTAGCTGAGTCCATCAGGCGCGTTCAAGCCGTTGTAGATGTTCCTATTTCAATTGACTCATCTATTATTGAGGCACTCGAATCAGGTCTAGCTGCTTATCAAGGCAGGGCTCTTGTTAATTCCACTACGGGAGAAACTGAAGTTTTGGAGCGTGTACTTCCCTTGGTTAAAAAATATGATGCTGCTGTTGTTGCAATCTCTAATGATGAGACCGGCATCAGTGAAGATCCTAATGAGCGCTTTAAGGTAGCCAAAAAGATTGTAGAGCATGCATCTGACTATGGCATCAAACCTGAGGATGTAGTTGTTGACCCCCTAGTGATGCCAATTGGTGCAATCTCTCAGGCTGGAAATCAAGTTTTTGAATTAGTGAGAAAACTCAGAAGCGAGTTAAAAGTAAATACTACATGTGGCGCCTCAAATGTGAGCTTCGGTTTGCCGCAGCGTAATGGAATCAATAATGCTTTCTTGCCGATGTTGATTGCAGCGGGTATGACCTCAGCCATTGTTAATCCTTTGCATCCCGAGCTTGTTCAGGCTATTCGAGCAGGAGACGTACTTACCGGTGTTGATGAAGGTTGTACTACATGGATATCAGCCTACAAAGAACCTGCTAAAGAGGGAGACAATCCAAGAGGCGAAAGAAGAAGAAGGAGGCGCGCCTAAAATATGCCAAGTATCGAGTATAAAGGGTCTTGTGTTTGTGGGCAGACAACCTATACAGCCTATGATTTAAATGATATTTCTTATTGCCACTGTGATCAATGTCGAAAAATGACCGGACATTTTATGGCTGCGTCCCAAGTAAGTAGAGATAATATTAAAATCAAGGGTAAGATAAAGTGGTTCTATACTCATGAAGGCTCAAGACATGGTTTTTGTGATATTTGTGGTGCAAATATGTTTTGGCAAAATGACAATAAGTCGACTATAAGCGTAACAGCAGGGAGTCTTGAAGATTCAAAGGACTTGAAAACATGGCACCACATCTTTATTGAAGAGAAGGGTTGTTATTACACAATAAATCCTAATGACCCTCAAAGTAGAGGTTATGGCGACAGTAAAATTGACTAATAGTTTAAGAAATGGAAGATAATTTTCAAGTATGCTTTACTCCCTCTGGTCGCCAGTTTAAAGGTGAATTTGGAGATACTTTGTTGCAAGTTGCACAGGATGCTGGAGTAGCGATTCGCTCATTATGTGGTGGATATGGACAGTGTCACCAATGCTGGATTGAAGTTTCTGAGGGCGACCACTCAAAATTTGGTGTTAAGTGTGAGCCTGACAATATTAGTGCACTCACAAGGCTTGAGAAACAACTCATCAATGATAACCCTAACTATAAGGGGAAAAGATTAGCCTGTCAGTCCTGTATACAGGGTGACCTTGTGATCGATGTCCCGGAGGAGAGTCAAGAACATAAGGCTTACATCAGTAAAAAAAATAAAGCTCAGAATTACTCGATTGCAAGCTCAATAAATCTCATAGACTGCTCTCTCGAAAAGGCCACACTTGATAAAAATCCCTCCGCCTCAGAAAACCTCATTTCACAACTCGCTAAAAAAGGCATTAATGCAAATATCGACTTTACTCTGTTAAGAGAATTGCAACCCCTTATTCATGAAACCAAGGGCAACCTGACTGTTGCTGTTCGTGATAATAATCAAATAGTGGCTGCTTATCCCCAAGGGAAGCATCAAGTATTGGGTGCAGCAATTGATATTGGATCTACAACTCTAGCCTTGTATATCTATGATTTAAATGACGGTAAATTAGTTTATGAGTCCTCAGCTATGAACCCACAAATCCGTTTCGGCGAAGATTTAATGAGTAGAGTTTCATATGTAATGATGAATAAAGGTGGTGACGAAAAACTAACAATAGCTGTTAGAACAAAAATTACTGAAATGCTTCATGAGGCCTGCGAAAATCTAGAAGTAGATTGGAATAAATTATTAGAAGTTGTTCTGGTTGGTAATCCAATCATGCATCATATATTTTTTGGAATATCGCCTGTAGAACTTGGTCAAGCTCCATTTACACTATCAATTAGAGGGTGGCTTGATGTTGATGCAAAAGATTTGGATTTCGATCTATATCCAAAAACAAGATTGTCATTCTTACCATTGATAGCTGGTCACGTTGGAGCAGACACTGCTGCAGCTTATTTGAGTCAGATGGATATTATGCAATCTGAAACAGCTCTTCTAGTTGATATTGGAACAAATGCAGAAATAATGCTTTCAAAAAATGGCAAGGTTTATGCCACATCATCCCCTACTGGTCCAGCATTTGAAGGTGCAGAGATAAGTTCTGGAGTTAGGGCAACCTATGGGGCAATTGAACGAGTCAGAATCGACAAAGAAACATTGAAAGTTCGCTTTAAGGTAATCGGCTGTGATGCTTGGTCGGATGAGCCAGATTTTGAATTGGTCCAAATGAAGGCGGTTGGAATTTGTGGTAGTGGAATTATTGAAGCAATTGTAGCTTTTGCGGAGGCTGGGATAATCGATCAAAGTGGACTTTTTGTTGAATCCAAAGCGCCAGAGTTATTTTCTAAAAAAGGCAACACAACTAGATTTTTGTTGGTTGACCAGGGTGATAAATCAATTTACATTGAGCAAGTTGATATCCGATCCATTCAGCTGGCCAAGGCTGCACTATCAGCTGGTGTTTCAATCTTAATGGATTATCTAAATTGTACGGAGTTTGATAAAGTTTTATTGGCTGGTGCGTTTGGTGCTCACCTTGACCCGAGATATGTTGCTCTTTTAGATATTATTCCAACCTCAACAGAAGAAAAGATAATTTCAGTTGGAAATGCAGCTGGGGTTGGCGCAAGTGCTGCGCTATTAGATATCAACAAACGAAAAACAATTATCGATGCGGTTGATGAAGTTGTAAAAATTGAAACTGCAACAGAGTCAAAATTTCAAGAATATTTTGTTGATGCAATGAAGTTTAGTGTGTCACCAGTAAAAGAACAAAAAATAAATAAAGTTAGGCGCAGAAGGCGAGTATCTTAGAATTTAATTAGAGGAGATTTAACAGTGGCTAGAGAGAGACGAAGAAGAAGAAAGGTAAATGAGGACGCTGATGTTCAAGAGATACCTAAAGCCCCAGCTTATATCAAGAGAAAGATTCCTCACTACAGCATTTTAAACGATGAGGAGCTCAGTATTATTGAGCAAAATGCAGACACAATTTTAGAAGATGTTGGAATTGTTTTTTCAGAGGATCAAGAGGCTTTAGATATACTTGCAGCTGCTGGAGCGAGTATTGAAGGAGAGCGAGTTAGATTTCCTAGAGGTATGTGCAGGAAAATAATTCAAGAGTCAGCTCCCAAGCAGTTTACTCAACATGCAAGGAATCCTGAGAGAAGCGTTGAAATTGGTGGCGATAATATGGTCTTGGTGCCAGCATATGGGCCTCCCTTTGTTCATGACCTTGATGAAGGAAGACGATACGCAACGATAGAAGACTTCAGAAATTTTGTTAAGCTTGCCTATATGTCAGACAATCTCCATCATTCTGGAGGGACAATTTGTGAGCCAGTAGACCTCCCTGTAAATAAGAGACATTTTGATATGGTTTATAGCCATATTAAATATTCTGACAAGGCGTTTATGGGTTCAGTGACTGCAGCTGAAAGAGCTCAAGATAGTGTCAATATGGTAAAGATCGTCTTTGGAGATGAATTTGTCGATAATAACTGCGTTTTAGTTAGCTTAATTAATGCAAGCTCTCCGATGTCTTTTGATGCAACGATGCTCGGTGCACTTAAAGTTTATGCTAGAAACAATCAAGCCACAATAGTCACTCCATTTATCGTCGCTGGTGCTATGGCTCCAACCACAGCAGCAGGGGTGGCTGCTCAAAGCCTTGCTGAGGGCATGGCGGGGATGGCTTTTGCTCAACTTGTTAGACCAGGAGCACCTGTTATATATGGAAATTTTGTGACTGCGATGTCAATGAAGTCAGGAGCTCCTAACTTTGGAACTCCAGAGGCTGGACATATGATGAATATCGCTGGGGCTCTTGCAAGAAGGCTAGGGGTTCCATTTAGAAGTGGTGGCGGATTTAACGCTGCAAAAATGCCAGATGCTCAAGCAGGGTATGAGGCCGCCAATACAATACAAGCAACCATTAATTCGAGTGTTAATTTTAATCTTCACACTGCTGGATGGCTCGAGGGGGGATTGTGCATGAGTTATGAAAAATTCATTATGGATGCTGATCAAGCAGGCATGATGAGGGTATCAGTAGAAGGTGTGGATATGAGTGAAAATGGTCAAGCAATGGATGCCATAAAAGAGGTCGGACCTCAGTCACACTTTTTGGGCTGTGAGCATACAAAGAAGAACTTCAAAACGGCTTTTTATATGTCAGATGTTCTTGATGACAATAGCTTTGAGCAATGGGTTCAGGATGGCTCTAGAGATACTGCAACGATTGCCAATGGCATTTTTAAAAAAATGCTTGCAGAATATCAACCACCGCCACTTGATCCAGCAATTGATGAGGCTCTACTGGCATATATCAAGGAGCGTAAGGATAGTTTTGAAGACTCAAATATTTAGTATTTATAAATTTCATATTGACTAAAATTCAAGCTATTATGAATTTAATTACTTATAGTTGATCAAATTTGTAAGATAATATCTGCAAAGATAAATTTACGAAGAAAATAAGTTTTTGCCATCAAATAAATACGTTTGGTTGTGGACTTATTTCTTTATTTTTTGATTTATAGCGCAATTAGGAGAAGAAATGAGCGAGTATAAAACGGATATTGATATTGCGAGAGCAGTCTCTGGTGAGCACATTAATGACATCGGAGCAAAGCTCAACATTGCTAAAGAGGACCTTGTTCCTTTTGGCCATGATAAGGCTAAAATTTCTTGGAATGCAATTGATGGTGTCCAAAAAAATAAGGATGGAAAGCTTATTCTTGTTACTGCGGTTACTCCAACCCCTGCAGGCGAGGGAAAGACAACTACCTCAGTAGGTCTTACCGACGGTCTAAATAAAATTGGAAAGCAGACAACCGTTTGTCTTCGTGAACCAAGTTTAGGTCCGTGTTTTGGAATGAAAGGTGGTGCTGCTGGAGGTGGACATGCTCAGGTGATTCCAATGGAAGATATTAACCTGCACTTTACTGGTGACTTCCATGCAATAACTTCTGCTCACAGTCTTCTATCTGCAATGATTGACAATCATATTTATTGGGGCAACTCTAATAAGATTGACAGTAGAAAAGTTGCATTCCGCAGAGTTGTTGACATGAATGACAGATCGCTTCGAACAATTACTTCCTCGCTTGGGGGCTCAACGAATGGATATCCAAGAGAGGACGGATTTGATATAACAGTGGCATCTGAGGTAATGGCTATCTTTTGTCTGTCTCAAAATTTGAAAGAACTTGAGAAAAGACTCGGAAATATTATTATTGCATACACGAGAGAGATGAAGCCAGTCAGAGCAAAACAAATCAATGCTCACAAAGCAATGACTGTGCTTCTTAAAGATGCATTTAGACCGAATCTTGTTCAGACTCTTGAGGGTAATCCTGCCTTAATACATGGAGGCCCATTTGCAAATATTGCTCATGGCTGTAATTCGGTTATCGCAACAAAGACTGCACTTAAGTTATCTGATTATGTTGTTACTGAGGCTGGTTTTGGTGCAGATTTAGGCGCTGAAAAATTCTTTGATATCAAGTGTCGTAAGGCTGGAATAGCTCCAGATGCAGTTGTGTTGGTTGCGACTGTAAGAGCTCTAAAGCATCAAGGCGGAGTTGCTAAAGAAGATTTGAATAATGAAAATGTTGAGGCTCTCGTTGCTGGCTGTTCAAATCTCGGTAGACACATACGCAACTTAAGCCAGTTTGGTGTTCCAATGGTTGTGGGCATCAATAAATTTGTATCTGATACAGAGGCTGAATTTCAAGCAATTAGAGATTATTGTAAGCAATTTAATGTTGATGTTAGTGTTACGAGTCACTGGGAGCATGGCGGTGACGGGGCGATTGATTTAGCTGAAAAGGTTGCAAAGTTAGCTGACTCAGATGCATCTCAGTTCAAAACTCTCTACGACGATGAGCTGCCATTACTAGAAAAGGTAGAGACGATTGCCAAAACACTGTATCAGGCTGATGAGGTTATGGCTGATAAAGTAGTCAGAGATAAACTAAACTGGTTTCAAGAGAACGGTTTTGGTAATCTTCCAGTTTGTATTGCTAAAACTCAGTATAGCTTTTCCACTGATCCGCAGCTACTTGGTGCCCCCACGGGACACTCGCTTTCAATAAGGGAAGTTAGGTTATCAGCGGGAGCAGAGTTTGTAGTGGTGGTATGTGGTGCAATTATGACAATGCCCGGCCTTCCTAGAGTTCCAGCAGCGGATAAAATTCACCTAGATAAGGATGGCTTAGTTCAAGGGTTGTTTTAGACTATGAATGCTGACGGATCGGTAAATTACGAGATCCATAGAGTTGAGGGATTAACTCGAGATAACTCAAGCGATTGTATTGCAATTGAAGAGCCACTTGAGATAATCGTTAGGTATTTTAAGGACAATGAATGGATTCTTGAGCCTCTCATGGTTACCATGAGAACGCCAGGAGACGATAAAAGTTTGGTCAGTGGGCTTTTGTTTTCTGAAGGGATTATTCAAGACAAAGGTGCCATTGATACAATAGAGGTTAATGGAAAAAATAAAGGAAAATATGATGTCGATAATTCTCTTGTTGTTACTTTGACGAAGGGAAATCAGTTAGATCTAAAGAATCTTCAACGGCATTTTATGGTGAATTCTAGTTGTGGTGTTTGTGGCAAGGGAACGCTTAATGCCATTGAAATTGCTTATGAGCCAAAAATTAATAAAGAGGGCCCCATTGTGGATATTGGTTTAATTACTAAACTACCAAACATTCTGAAGAGTGAGCAATACCAGTTTGCTAATACAGGAGGTGTTCACGCTAGCGCCTTACTAACTCAACAAGGAGAGGTTTTGCATTTGGCTGAAGATGTTGGTAGACACAACGCCCTTGATAAACTAATTGGACATGTTCGATGTAACGATATGCTAAAGCCAATAGAACAGTTTGTAATGTGCTCGGGTCGTTTGGGTTTCGATATTATCCAAAAAGCAGTGATGTCTGGTATTGGAATGATTGTTGGAATTGGCGCACCAACCTCTTTGGCTCTTGATTTAGCGACAAAATTTGACATCACATTAATTGGCTTTATCAAGAAAAACAAATATAATATCTATACTGGTAACTGGCGTATCAGTGAAAATTTCGGAGAATAAATGTCCAGAAACATTAGTTTACTTTCGGGTAAAAAAGACGATAAAAATAGTTTGTTTGGCAAAATATCTGTAAGCCCAAATGAAACAACTGACGCTCAACTTGCAGGTGAGTATAACCTTGGCGTCTCAACAATTCACAGCACAAAAAGTTTCTATGATTTTTTGAGCGAAGATTTTAAAAATAAAAAAGCTTATGTTTGTACTGGTAGCGCCTGCATGTGTAGAGGCACACAGGAAAATGTTACTCAAAAACTTAAGAGTAAGCTGGGTGAAGATAGCGTAGGTGAAATGATTTGCTTGGGTAGATGTTACGAAAATAGCGCTTTTTATTACAATGGTGAGAATTATTCTGGTGATGATATTAATCAGTTAGACGATATTATCTCTGGCAGCCATAAAAGCATTCCTTACACAATGAAATCCTTCTCAGATACCTCTTTTTTGGTTGAGGATGAAGTATTTTCTACTTATGATGATTTTAGAGAGCTGCTCCAGACTTGTTTTGAAGCCGACAAGAATGACCTGATTGATAGTCTTAAAGATTCTGGGCTTCGTGGTAGGGGCGGTGCAGGATTTCCAACGGGTATGAAATGGGAATTTTGTAAAGCTCAAGAGGCTAAAGCAAAGTACGTTGTGTGTAACGCAGATGAAGGCGATCCAGGAGCTTACTCTGATCGTTATTTATTAGAGGAGCAGGCGCTCAAAGTTTTATTTGGTATGGTTATCTGTGGATATATCATTGGCTCAAAACAAGGCTTTATGTATATCCGTGGTGAGTATCCTGAATCGATTGATATCACCAATGAAACTTTGTCAAAATTAAGAGATTTGGGTCTTTTAGGTGAAAACATTCTAGGAAGTGGATTTGATTTCGATATGAGTGTGGTTGAGGGTCAAGGTGCATATATCTGTGGTGAAGAGACTGCGCTTATTGCCTCAATAGAAGGTCGCCGTGCTGAGGTTGATGTAAGGCCACCATTTCCGGTTGTTGAGGGGCTATATAAAAAACCAACAGTTGTAAATAATGTTGAAAGTTTGGCCGCTGTTGCTGCTATCTTTAAGCTTGGTAGTGAGTCGTATAAGTCTATCGGTAACGGAAGGTCTCTAGGAACCAAGTTGATTTCACTTGATGGCCATTTCAATAATCCAGGTTTGTATGAAGTTGATCTAGGGACTTCCTTAGAATTTATCATCGATAATATTGGTGGCGGCTTTAATGAGGATATTAAAGCTATTCAGATTGGTGGACCACTTGGCGGAATTGTTCCAGTTGATATTTTGAAGACTTTAACATTAGATTTTGAGGTCTTTGCTGAGGCTGGCTTCCTACTTGGCCATGCAAGTTTTGTGTGCATACCTAGGTCATTTTCTGCGGTAGAGTATGCAAAACATTTATTTGCATTTACAGCTCATGAATCTTGTGGAAAATGCTTTCCATGTCGCCTAGGGTCAACTCGTGGAAAAGAAATGTTGGGCTCAGCTATAGATGGCACTCAAAAATTCTCAGAAGAATTAATTCATGACCTTTTAGAAACAATGGAAGTTGGCTCGCTATGCGCCTTAGGTGGCGGCCTTCCCCTTGCAATTAAAAATTTACTCGAACACTGTAGTGACGAGTTTGAACCTTTGATGGAGAAATAGTATGTCTGATAAACCACAAGGAGTATTCATTGATGACGTTGAGTTTCCTTTTGATGACTCATCCTCAATTCTAGCTTTTACGGACAAAGCTCTTGGAGAAAAGATCATCCCTACCCTTTGTAATGATGATAACCTGAATCCATATGGCGCCTGCCGTGTATGCTCTGTAGAAGTTCAACAATCAGAAGACGGTCCTAAAAGAACAGTTGCTTCGTGTCATACACCAATAGCTCCTGGAATGCGAATTTATACCGGTTCTGAGAGTGTTAAGAAGCTGCGTAAAAATATTGTAGAGCTTGTTCTGAGTGATCATCCACCAGATTGCTTGACTTGTGAGGTGAATGGTAATTGTGAGCTTCAAGATGTTGCAGCAAGTGTCGGTGTTAGACAAATACGATATGCAAAAGGAGCTAATCATTGTGATCGTGAAAAAGATTTATCGCACTCATATATGAGAATGGATCTCTCTAAGTGTATTAATTGTTCGAGATGTGTCCGCGCTTGTGATGAAGTGCAAGGACAATTTACACTTACAATGACGGGAAGAGGTTTTGAGTCGAGAATTACAACAGATAATGATATGTTATTTGGAGACTCTTCTTGTGTTTCATGCGGAGCATGTGCTCAAACATGTCCGACTTCAGCAATCTCTGATGTCTTTCAATCTAAATCAATTGAAGCTGATAAGACTGTCAGAACAACTTGTTCATATTGCGGAGTGGGATGTAATTTGGAGGTAGCGGTTAAAAGTAACGAGGTTTTATCAATCCGTGCTCCTCAAGATGCGGTCAATGCTGGTCATACTTGTCTAAAAGGGCGCTATGCCTTTAAATTTTATAATCACGAAGACAGACTGACATCGCCACTAATTAGAAAAAATGGTGAATTAACACCTTGCTCATGGGATGAGGCACTGGACTTTATTAAAGACAAGTTTGAATCAATAAAATCTGAACATGGCCCAGATGCGATTGCAGGAATTTCTTCTGCACGCTGTACGAATGAAGAAAACTATATGTTTCAAAAGATGATTCGTCAACTTGTTGGAACGAATAATATCGATTGTTGTGCTCGTGTTTGCCATTCTCCAACTGCTTGGGGTATGCAACAGAGTTTTGGAACCGGCGCAGGAACAAATTCAACAGCGGACATACCTCTCGCTGATCTTCTTTTGGTTATTGGTGCAAACCCAACATCAGCTCATCCTGTAACGGGAGCTAAAATTAAACAGCAGGCAATGTCTGGAGCCACACTCATTGTTATTGACCCAGTTAGGACCGAATTAGCGCGCATGGCGGATTATCATTTGCAGCTTAAACCGGGCACCAACGTAGCCGTTTTGAATATGATTCAATATTTTATCGTTGAGGCTGGATTAGTAGATCATCAGTTTATTCAGGATCGCTGCGAAGGTGGTGAAGAGTTTCTTGAGCAAATAAAAGAGCTAGATGTCGATGCGATGGCTGAAATTAGTGGTCTTGATAAGGAAGATGTTAAGGCTGTAGCGCTTGCTTATGGTAGTGCTAATAATGCAATGGAGTTTCATGGTCTAGGGGTAACAGAGCACTCGCAGGGCACGAAGACTGTTATGTTGATATCAAATCTTGCAATGATGACTGGAAATCTGGGTCGACCTGGAGTGGGTGTCAACCCACTTCGTGGCCAGAACAACGTTCAAGGCGCTGCTGATATGGGCTGTCAACCTCATCATGGACCAGGTTATTTATGGATGGATCAGAAAGAAGTTCAAGATTTTTATGAGGATAAACTTGGACTTCCTACTCCGACCACGCCAGGAAGAAAAATTCCTGAGATGTTTGATGGTGCTATAGATGGCTCATTAAAAGCATTATGGATTTTTGCTGAGGATGTTGTTCAAACTGATCCAAATACTCATCACGTTGTTAAGGCAATGCAGAGTTTAGATTTACTAGTTGTTCAAGAAATCTTTATGAGTGAAACAGCGAAGATGGCTGATGTGGTTTTGCCAGGAACGACTTTCCTTGAAAAGAGTGGAACATTTACCAATACCGAAAGAAGAATACAACAGGTCAATGCTGCTGTAAAGCCTCTGCCAGGAACTAAAACAGATGGACAAATCATTGTTGAGATGATGCGTAAACTTGGTTTTGATCAGCCAGATTATGATGCTGCTGAAGTTCTTAAAGAGGTGTCCACTGTTGTCTCCTTTTTTGAAGGAGTTACCTGGGAAGGTCTTGGAGCTAGTCCCATGGGGCTTCAGTGGCCAGTAAATAAGAAAGGTGAGGACACTCAAATTCTTCATATTGGAGAGTTTAAGAGAGGCAAAGG
>MDSW01081184.1_pt1 | contig 11457 bp, 4 predicted proteins | sample 811171 | NCBI WGS metagenome assembly MDSW01 (sample SAMN05326641, study PRJNA326480) | marine metagenome | isolation source: seawater | place: Atlantic Ocean: North West | collected 2012
AGTTGCCATGGTGCGTGTGAGTTTAAACCGTTCACCTTGTGCCGGGGTGTAACGCCACCCACCACTCGGATCTTGAACGCGCATTAACCACTTCATCGCGCGATCGATTTGGTCGATCGGTATTTCAACGCCAGCTGCGTGGGCGGACCATAACGCCAGCATGGCGTATTGCGTTTGTGAGGTATCACCATCTCCCGCCCCACCGTAGGTCCACGCTCCATCCGATTGACCACCCTTGACCTGACTATTTAACAAGGCTTTGGTGTAGGTCTCCAAGATCGCTCGATGTTCCTTCGGGCTGGCCTCCGAAATGAAGATCGTGGCTACGGAAACGTTGTAAGTAAAGTGCCGAGTGGAGTCAGAGACCTTGCCGTTGCGAACGCCTTCGGCGCATTTTTGCAGGGCTGCAGCGATTTTAGGATCGTTGCGCTTTCCCGCTTTATAGAGCGTGTAGGCGACCAGGCACTCTTCCCCCAAGTGGTATTTGTAATGGAGATCACCGCTGAGAAAGGTCACGCCGTTGGCAACCAAATCTTTCACGACCTTGTCGTCCGGTTTGTACGCCGAAGCGACCAGCGGGCTACTGGCAACCAGGATCACGAGGAGAAAACGAGCGGCTTTGAGCGGAGACATGAAACACCTCGAATGAGTTGAAGCCTTTGCGCGTCAACAAGTTAGGCTATATCAGGCGATGACGCTAGTCAAGATTCGCCGCGAGTTGGCTTGGTTGGCAGGGAACTGCTTGTTTTCGCGTACCCTCTGTACCTGTTGGGCGATCTAGCGATACACCTCGTGGCGCCGGTTTCCCCCGGAGAGTAGATAGGCGATCAAGTCCTTCAGTTCTTCGGGGCTAAGTGGATCAACTAGGCCGAGCGGCATTTGAGACACTTTGGATTCCTGAATCGCCTCAACGTCTTCTTTGGGAATGATTTGGGGAGGTGCATCCGCGTCGATGGTGTACACGTACAGTTTGTTTTCGACTTCGACAGCTCGTCCCACCAGTGTTTTTCCATCACTGGTGACCACCTGATGCGAACCATACTGGTCGGAAATGACTTTGCTCGGCGTGATGATGTTGTCGAGCAGATCAGCCAGTTGGTATTTGCGTCCTGCGGTGGAGAGATCGGGTCCTACAGCACCACCTTCGCCGTTGTAGCGGTGGCATTTCGCACAGGAGGTGGCGTGGAAAAGATTACGTCCGGCGTCGTAGTTTCGTTTCGAAAGCGGTGTGCTCAAGATTTCCAGAGCTTGATTGCGTGTCCATTTCCGCCCGGGACCTTTGGGAGGTGTTGACTTCAACGGAGCGGCTACAAGCGACTGGCCGGCGATCGGGTCGAGGACCAGACGTTCAGCAGGCGTCACGGTTTTTAACGCATCGTCGCGGAATTGGGTGAGGAATTTGGCATAACTATTTCCGCCCGGGTGTTTGGCTGCTGCCAGGAAGAACCGGAGGTAACGTTCACGATCCTCCAGGGTCCAGCCATCCGTTGCATTGCGCAGGTGGAAAGCGAGATTGATGGCCCGCATGGGCGGCATGTTGTCCATCATGCGTTGGACCGTACCACCGTATCCGCGATTGCGTTGGGCAATGGCGCTCCAGTCGGGGACCGGTTCGTTTTCGTATGAGGCCATGAGGTTCAATGTCTTGGCGACCACTTCTGGTGATTTCAAGTAGATCAGCAACTGGGCCAATTCGACATCCAGGGCTGCATCATTGGCTGGGAACAGTGCTTCTAGTCGCTGACGTGTGGCGTCTTGGAGATCACCCGTCGGTGAACCCAGGCGGACACAAGCGAGTTGGTATACGCGAGCTGCTGTGAGACGCTGTTGTTGGTCCAGCTGTGACCACGCAAGCTGATTGAGCGCGGTGAGGATGGCAGACAAGTCGTCTGGTTCTCCTTGCCGCGCCAGCGCCATCAGGCCCATCAAGCGTGCTTGGTGATGAGTTAATTTCAACACGTCGTCGCGCCAAGTTGCTACGGGTTGATGTTCCAAGGCAATGCGTGCTGCATAACGGATAAAGCGATCCGGGTTTTGAAGTGATTCCAGCACAAGCTGTTTATTGAAACCGTCACCGCTGTGCATGGCTTCTAATTGGTGGCGAAGCCGACGCTCGTCCGCTCCAGCTTGATCGTTGGCCGCGACAGGATCGGAGTCGCCGTCATAGACGACACGATACAGCGCGGATTGAGTGCCTCGTCCGCCAATCGTAAAGTACATGGCGCCGTCGTGGCCAATGATCGCGTCCGTAACATTCAAGGGACTTCCATAGACGAAGTCTTCTTTGGTGGCTGTGTAGCTTGATCCTTGAGGTGTGAGGTGGACGGCGTAGATGGTGCTGTAGGTCCAATCAAGCAGGTAGAGCGCCCGCTGGTACTTGGCGGGGAACTTGGCGCCGTAGCCAAAGACCACTCCCACGGGAGACCCTGGTCCAATGTCGACGACCGGTGGCAGGGAGTCTTCGTAGTGAGTTGGCCACTTGCCAGTCCCACTTCGCCAACCGAACTCGCTGCCGCTGACGGCATGGCAAACGCGTGTGGGGCGGTACCAAGGCGATCCCAAGTCCCACTCCATATCGGCGTCGTAGGTGAACAGTTCGCCGTCGGCGTTAAACGCAATGTCGTATTGGTTCCGATAGCCCATGCTGACGATTTCCCATTGTTGGCCGGTCGGGTCCACTTTTGCGATCCATCCTCCTGGTGCCAGACGTCCGGCGGCGTGACCATTCGCGTCCCAGCGACGTGGCAGCAAGTGATCCTCACCCCAGTTGGTCGGTATGCGACTGTGCGCAATATCCTTGGGAAGGTGAGTGTGATTGCCACAGGTGACGTACAGCGATTTGCCGTCAGGGCTGAGCACGATGCCGTGAGGACCGTGTTCGCCGCCGCCGGGTACCGCCATCAGAAATTCTTTTTTGTCCAACCGGCCATCGTTGTCTGTGTCGGTCAGGCGGTAGAGTCCGGGGTTCTTGCCATTGACCATGGCGTACAGCGCACCGAAAGCCCAGACCATACCTTGGGCCGAGGTGAACTCAACGGGAAGTTTTTCGACTTGCGTTTCGGCCTCCGGATTGTCGAGCGCAGCGGGAGTGATCAGGTACAGACCGGCTCCCCCCTGATCCGAGGCGATTAAACGGCCGCGATCATCGGTCGTGATCGAGACCCAGGATCCCATTGAACGTGGCACCTGAAAAATCTTTTCGACCCGAAAACCGTCCTTGGCAACAAGCGTCCCTGCGGGGAGAGGTTGGCTGGAGGCTTTGAGTTTTCCTGTCAACATGCCGGCGATGGAACCTGTTCCAACCGAGTTGGACCACGGTAGATTCCCCGCACCCAGCCGTCCCAGGATTTGTGGCCGCTGCCAGGACGTGTCGTCAAAGGCGACCTGCTTCCAATCTTTGTTGGGCGGTTTGATGGAATCCGCGAGCGCGACTTTCCACGATGCGTCCGTTCCTAATACCAGTGCTTTGCCGGACTGGCCCACGACGCGTAGCTGAGCGATCAAACCGGCGGGGCCGCCGCCGTTTTGTGCCGCAATGGCAATCACGTTATTGCCCGGCTTTAACACCTTCGATAGATCGGCCGCACCCAGTTGGGCCCAGTCGTTGTTGGTCATGACCTGTTTGCCGTTGCAGAAAACCTGACAATGATTATCGGCGGTGGCAGTAATCCGCGCCGATTTAACAGGCTCGGAAATCTTAATGCTTTTGCGAACAATAATTTGTGCATCGGGAGCGATCTCGCCGGGTGACCAAATCCACTGCGCGGTTTCTTGGACCGTATCGGCGGCTTGAAGATGCAGAGCCATTGAGAAAATGACAGCGATGGAAAGCAGCGAGGAGCAGATGTGTTTTGCCATGGTGAGATGCAGGGGATGAACGTTCAGGTCCAGTGAATAAAACGAAGCGACCAGTGTAACCGATCGACCCCAAGGATTCGAACGTGGATTGGTTCCAGTCAGCCGAACCCATTTTTCGCGGCGGATGTGACTGGCCCCGACCGCTGTGGCAGCCATGGAATGGGTTGTTTCTAGCGATCCGACAGTGAGGTGCAGCCCGTCTGGGGGCTGTTGCGGCGTGGTGAACGGGCCGAGCGATACCCGCTGGGTGATGGAATACTGCGGCGTGCGCTAGATTGACAGCGGCTCGAATAAGTCCGTCAGTTGGCCATCGCTGTCACCAAACTGATCCAGTTGCAAGCCGATCTTGTCGAGCAATGTCAAATGGAGATTTGCCAGCGGTGTGGCTGGTGCGCAGCGAAGGTGGCGGCCGCCTGGGAGTTTACCGGCGCCGCCCCCAGCGACCAGGATTGGCAAGTTAGTATGGTCGTGTACGTTGGGGTTCCCCATGCCGCTGCCATATAAATACACAACATGATCCAGCAGCGTGCCGTTTCCTTCCGGTGTCTTTTGAAGACGTTGAAGGAAATCGGCGAATAGCGAAACATGAAACCGATTGATCTTGGCGACTTTCGCGATCTTGGCCGGATGATTGCCGTGATGCGTAAGTGGGTGGTGTGGTTCTGGCACGCCGATTTCTGGATAGGTGCGGTTGCTGGTCTCCCGTGCCAATTGAAAAGTAATGACGCGTGTGATGTCTCCTTGCAAAGCGAGAAGTTGGAGATCGAACATCAGACGCGCATGATCCGCGTAGGCAACGGGCACTCCCACAGGGCGCTCTAAATCAGGTAGCGGGTTTTCGGTCGCTTGTGTTTCGGCTTGTTGAATGCGTCGTTCGACTTCTCGGATGCTGTCCAGGTATGCGGCAACTTTATTGCGATCGCTGGCACCGAGTTCACGCTGCAATTTTGCAAGGTCTTCTTTGACACCATCCAACAGGCTTGCGCGGGTTTGCAGTGCGGCACGACGGTCTGCGGTGCTGCCACCTTCCCCAAACAGATGCTCGAATACAATGCGCGGGTGCGCTTCGGCGGGAAGTGGTGTGGTTGGTGACGACCACGACAAATTGTTCTGGTACACACAGGCATAACCGTTATCGCACTGCCCCACAGTGGCGAGCAGATCCATCGACAGTTCCAGCGAGGGGAGCTGAGTTTCCTGACCGATCTGTTTCGCAGCCAGTTGATCGACGGTCGTTCCCAGAAAATAGTCAGTGCTTTCCGTCAACTTCGCTTTAGCTGCACTGAGGAAGGCGCTGTTCGAGGTCGCGTGAGTCCCTGGGTAGGCGTTGCGAAGTTCCAGGCCACTGACCACATTGACGTGGTTTTTTACCGACGCCAGCGGACTGAGGGTCGGTGATAGTTGGTCGAGCGAATCGCCAGAGATCGCCCACCGCGATGCGTCACAACCCATGGGCATGTAGACGAAGCCAAGTCGCCGCAGACGGCTGGGGGCTGCTGGAGTTTGTGCCACCGCGGTAAGCGGTGGAATCATGGCGTCCAACAAGGGGAGCGTGATCGCGGCGCCGGCACCGCGAAGCAGGGTCCGGCGCGTCAATGAGCGTTTCGAGAGGAACATGAAAATCTGGTACCGACGGTTAATTTGTGGCGAAGTTGACTGCTTGCCGTATACCTGAGTATCCGCGTTGTTTTGTCGTAACTCAAGTGAAATCAGTCAATTACGTGTTTGCATTGGGAGAATGTTTGCCACACATATGGCACCGTCGACCGGCGCGGTAAAATGGGAGGCTTGCTTTTCACGCCCTCACGGAATCGGATTCTACTGTAAACACCCATGGATGGAACGTTATCTGGTCGTTTGGCAGACCAATTTCTCTCCGGAGATAAACGACGTGGTCGCGAGTATTTTTCGCGGCAACAGGTCACCATTAATTTGGTTAGCCAAAGTAGCGTGACCGCATCTGTACGCGGATCATTTGGTGATCCATGCGCGGTGCGACTTGACCTGACGGATTTTGCCGAGGGGTCGATCGGCGCGATGTGTGAATGCCGTCGCTATCAGGACGGCTACAACTGCAAACATATCTGGGCCACGATCCTCCAACTCGAAGCGTCGATTCTCGATCCGCCTGATGCGGATGAACTTGACCAAGAGCAAGAAGTCGAGGGGGAGCTTGACCGGGATCGCCAATGGCTCGTGTTGCGCGAGCACATGCAAGAGGATCTACCGCTGAGTATTAACAACTCGGTGGAAACGCACACCACTCAGGATGTGCAGCATTGGTTTCTCATCAATCTAGTAGATCAAGGCGAACGCAACGAACTGCTGTTGCGGATTTTTCAATCGCAACACAAAGCCAATGGGCAGTGGACCCGACCTCAGCGATGTACTCTCTCGCAAAACGATGTCAAAGATTTGTTGGAGTCGCCTGAGCAGGAGATCTTCCACTTGCTGGAGGCAGTCGGAGACCCTCAGTTTGGCAAAGGATATTATCACCAATACGCCAAATGCGATTTGTTCAAACTGCCGCGATATTCACAGGATCGATTACTCACCCTGCTTGCCGAAACGGAACGGTTTGGTTGGGTCGATACTGCTGACCAAACGGTCGAAGATGTGCAAACCTTGGCTTGGGCAGATACGGAGCCGTGGCGTCTGGTATTTCGGATCAGCGAAGAAGGTTCACGACGAGTTCAGGTAGCACCCTATTTGCAGCAGGGCAGCGAACAGCGGTCCCTCGATGACGTTGTGCTGGCATTTGCCGATGGTTGGATCTTGTTTTCTGATCGCCTTGCCCGATCACGGCAAACGGACACGAAGTGGGTAAACGATTGGAAGTCGCGTGGCGTGAAGTACGTCGAGAGAGACGAACTGCATAGCTTTCTCGAAGAGTTTCTCCAATCGCCGAACTTGCCGGATATCCAGATCGACGACAGCGTGGATATTCAGCAGCAGCGCGGAACGCCTGTGGGAAAGTTGGTGCTGACGGCGCCGGACTACGACAGTACCGCGCAATTGCAGGTTCGGATTATTTTCCGTTATGGCGAATACGAGACACGTCCCGACGAGACTCGCAATGTGGTTTGGCATGGCGACACGCGCACCGTGTTGTTGCGCGACAGGACGGCCGAAGCCAAGCTCATGCAATCCTTGCGGCGGTTCAAGTTTCAAACTCCCCGCGCGTATCTACGCGGCCTGGTGGACTTACGATTGCACGAGAAGTGGTTGCCGCGTGTGGTTTCCGAGCTGACAGCGGAAGGTTGGGAAGTGATTGCCCACGGGATGACGATGCGCCATGCCAGTGCGATGAAGGTGGCTGTCAGCAGTGGTACGGATTGGTTCGATTTGAATGCCCTGGTGGATTTTGAAGGAGTGACCGTACCGCTCCCCCAATTACTCGCCGCAGTCAAAAAGAAACAAACCTTCGTTCGGCTGGACGATGGAACCAACGGTATCGTGCCGCACGATTGGGTTGCGCGGTATGCCAGATTTGCTCATGTGGCCGTGACCGAAGAGGGTGCGCTACGATTCAGCAAGTCACAAGCATTGTTGTTGGACGCCTTGTTGGCCGAACAGGAACACTTGGTTGCGGATCGTCCGTTTCAGGATTACTGCGACCGTGTGCAAGCATTTTCGGGAATCTCTCCCCAGCACGAACCGACGAGTTTTCAGGGTGAGTTGCGGGGCTATCAGCGAGATGGTTTGGGATGGCTTGCCTTTCTGCGGGACTTTGATTTTGGAGGCTGTCTGGCGGATGACATGGGGCTTGGCAAGACTGTGCAAGTGCTGGCCATGTTAGAGGAACGTCGCACATCCGAAGCTGCGGAGGGTGACGGCTCGATGCCATCCATCGTGGTCGTCCCCAAGAGTCTGGTGTTTAACTGGACGGACGAGGCTCAACGATTCGCGCCCCAATTGAAGCTGGCAGACTACACTGGTCCCGAACGGTCCGAGGTGTTCGATGATTTGGCGGACTGCGATCTGGTGATTACCACCTACGGGATCCTGCGCCGTGACATTGCGAAGTTAAAGCAGATTGCGTTCGATTATGCGATTCTCGATGAATCGCAGGCGATCAAAAACGCGAATTCGCAAGCAGCCAAGGCGGTGCGATTGTTGGACGCCCGATACCGACTGGCGATGACCGGTACGCCAATTGAAAATCACCTGGGTGAACTGTGGGCCCTGTTTGATTTTCTGAATCCCGGGATGCTGGGAAAGGCGGCGGGGTTCAGGAAACTGACCAAGACCGACGAAAATGAGTCCCTGCAGTGGCTGAATCATACGCTCAAACCCTTCTTCTTGCGGCGGACCAAATCGCAAGTGCTGAAGGAGTTGCCCGAGAAAACCGAACAGACACTGTATTGCGAGATGGACGATCCGCAACGGCAGTTGTACGACGAGCTCAAACAGCATTACCGAGTGCGCATCGGTCGTAAGGTCCGTGACGTGGGACTGGGAAAATCGAAAATGCATGTACTCGAGGCCCTGTTGCGTTTGCGCCAGGCAGCGTGCGATCCAAGATTATTGGATGACAGCAGTGAGATCGTTGGAGTGAAGATCGAATTGCTCATGGAAAAGCTGGCGGAAGTGATGGAGGAAGGTCACAAAGCGCTTGTGTTCTCACAATTCACCAGCTTGTTAGCACTGGTTCGGCAGCAGGTCGAACAACGGGAGTGGGACTACGAGTACCTGGATGGCAAAACCACCAAACGCGAGACCCGTGTCAAACGCTTTCAAAATGATGAAGCGTGCCAGCTGTTTCTGATCAGCCTCAAGGCGGGAGGTCACGGCCTCAATCTCACTGCCGCCGATTACGTCTTCATACTGGATCCCTGGTGGAACCCCGCTGTCGAAGCACAAGCGATCGATCGAGCTCATCGAATTGGCCAGACGCGACGTGTCATGGCATATCGCATCATCTGCCGTGACACGGTCGAAGACAAAATCGTCAAGTTGCAGAAGAGCAAACAGGAGTTAGCCGATGCGATTGTCTCGGCCAATGAAAGCCTGATCAGCTCGTTGTCGACGGATGATTTGCAAATGCTGTTTGATTGAACCGCGCGGTGTGATGCAAGCGAGCTCATACCGGAATGGCAAAGGTTCTGCGCAAATAGCGGTAAATTCGCCAACCGAGTGATGCGCGGTTCACCATGATCTTGGCTTGTCCGCAAGTGCCGGCTATCAAGGAGGGATGGTCGTCCAGGGTCACCCGTGCCTGATACCAGACATCCGCAGCTTGGAGAGGAGCGATGGTCTCCGAGGAACCGCGGGTCGCAATCTGCCGAGCCAATTGAGGAGGGATCGCGTCAGCATCCATTTTGGAGACCGAGTCCACTTGTCCCGTCAGCATCTCGCCGGCATGCCCCTCGAAGCGGATGCGGACTGTTTGGCCGGTAGTGACCCATTCGACATCGTTCTGATGAACGAAGAGTTCCGCGGTAAAGGACGCCGGATCGCCGACCAGACAGCACAGCGTGCCCGTGTCGAGAAAGCATCCGCGATTGGCGAGGTCGAGCGGTGAACGCTGCCACGTACTGAGTTCGCGAGGTGTGTCGCTGGTGGGGCGCTGTGGAGGGGCGAGTACGGTACCGTTGCGCGTGGCTCGCAATGTCAGCCGCGCCTGATCCTCGAGTCGTTGTTGCAGGCGAGTTTCCGTGTCCTGGACGGCCTCTCGGGCGGCAGGAATCTTGCGAGCCGACTTGAGGTCCATCGCGCGCAACGTTTCCAAAGACCGCAGCCGAGCTTGTTTGCTGGCCAATTCGCCTTGCAGCGCGACGATTTCTTGTTCCAAGTTCGCGGCGTCGAGTCGGGCAATCATCGCTCCCTCGCGGACGATGGATCCGGGTGGGCTCGCATCGCGCAAGGTGCCTGCGACGGTGACATACATGCGATCCGCGTCGGCTGGTTCAATCGTCATCGGAGCGACAACTCGATGCGGAAGTGGAATCAACAGCAGGGCCGTTAGCAGGGCGCTTGCCACGGCTCCCCGAATAAGCATCTGCGAGAAATCGATGCGGCGTTGGTGGACCGGGTGAGACATGGAACGTATCTGTGAAATGGCAGGGATCAGGAGCACGCGAAGAACAACCACCAAGATGAACAAGTCCGCCAGGAAGCGAAGTCCGAGCGGTTCGAGGAAATTCCACACGAACCACAAGATGGCGGTTAGTACGACGTAGAGATAGAGGATGGATGCCAGACCGTAGAGGAACATCCAGGGGGCCATGCCCGTGGTTTCGAGCGACCGGGCGAGGTAGCGTTTGCCAAAGAATAGACGCCCACCGACGTCCGCTACGACTTCTCGTGAACGTTGCCATAAGTTGGGGATGTCTAACCAATCAGTAAATATGAAGTAGCCGTCGTACCGCAGAAGCGGGTTGGCATTGAACAGCACCGTGCCCACGGAGCAGACGAGCATCGTGTAAAAACAAAAAGAATGAAACAACCCGGGTTCGGAAAAGTACCACAGGAACGTGGCGACGGACGCCAGGCATAATTCGACACAGATCCCCGCAGCGCTCACCAGGATGCGATGCCATTTGTTTGGCAGCATCCACGCATCGGAGACGTTGCAATACAAACAGGGTGTGAAGACCAGTAGCAGTAACCCGATTTCATGGCACTCGCCGCCAAAGTGTTTGCAGGCGTATGCATGTCCGAGCTCATGGAGGATTTTGGTAACCGCAATGACGATGGCCAGCAGGAGCAGATTGGAAGGGATGAAGTAGGACTGGTAGTCAGAAAATTGATCTTGGAATGTGTCGAAGTGAGTGATCAGTAGCAGTAACGCGGCGGCAGCGATCAGGAGAACGAGCGCAGAGACTAACGGCTGAAAACACCAGCGGATATAAGGGTAGGTGGCGTCCAAAAATCGCTGGGGGTCAACGCCACGAAAGCGAATGGCTAATGGATTGCTGAAGCGCTCCTGGAGGCGACGCCAGCGTTGTCTTGAATACCGCTCGCTGAGGTGTATTCCTTGCCCAGAGCCCTGAGCATGAACGAGGCCTTGCTGGTGCAGCATACCGAGCAGCGCTTGCAGGTGACGTAAGCTGAGTTGCACGGGCGCGAACTTGGCTTCGAAATGACTCCGAATGGAGGCCAGGGTGGCGGTGCCATCCAACGATTGCAGTACGGTGTACTCTTCGTCTCGCAGTTGGTGATAGCGCAATGAGATCGGGTCTTTGAGCACCCAGTAACGCCGGCCACTGCGCAGCAGAGGACGTGCTGTCAGATCGGCTCGCATGACGAGCGTCAGTGGCTGGTGTTCAGTGGCGGTGAGCATCGTTACGGGACGAGGATCTTCATACTGGCGGGTAAGCCTGGTTTCAGGCGTTGATCTTTATTGTCGATCTCTGCCCAGATGCGCGACTGTCGGCTGACCGGTTCCACTTCGGCACTGACGAAAACGATTTTGCCGGTGTACATTTCCGTCTTCCCCGGTGTCAGTTCGACGGTGAGTTGGACGCGCATTCCCCGCAGGTCGGATTGGATTTTGGAGGCATCCACGAAGCCTTCCGCTTTGAGTTGATCGAGTCGAATCATGCGCACGACCGTTTGCCCGGGTTCGACCCATTCACCCCGGAACCTCTGGACTTC
>MDSW01097130.1_pt1 | contig 11457 bp, 7 predicted proteins | sample 811171 | NCBI WGS metagenome assembly MDSW01 (sample SAMN05326641, study PRJNA326480) | marine metagenome | isolation source: seawater | place: Atlantic Ocean: North West | collected 2012
AATAATGTTTGTTTTGCCAATATGCTGTATTGTGTTTAGAAAAACACCCTTCTTTTCCAAAGTTTGAAATCTCATAATGGATAAAACTCTGTTCATTAGATTTGTTAATCAATAAATTAAATTGCTCAACAATCAGCTCTTCTTTTAAGAGTTCTATTTTATTTGTGTTTACCAAATGTTTAAGAAGAGTTCTATTCTCAATAGTTAATGCGTAAGCAGAAAAATGTTGGATATTATACTTAAACAATTCTTTTAAATTTTCTTCCCAGTTAGATATACATTGATTAGGAAGCCCATATATTAAATCAATAGTTATATTATTAAATCCCACTTGCTGAGCTATCTTAAGACATTCTTTAGCCTGCTTAGCATTATGTGAGCGATTCATCCATTTTAACTCCTTATCATTAAAAGACTGAATACCAATACTTAGTCGATTTATTCCAGCTTCTTTTAATTCTATTAATTTATCTCTTGATAAATCATCAGGGTTACATTCTAAAGTTATTTCAGCATTTTTGCTAATGTTATATGTGCCGTAAACTTTTTCTATAATGCTATTAATTTCATCTTTTTCTAAAATAGAAGGCGTTCCACCACCAAAATAAATAGATTTTACCTGCTTATTTTGCAAGTATTCTTTTCGCAATGATAATTCTAAGCTTATACAATTTAACATATCCTGCTTATCATTTTGTGAAATAGTAAAATGAAAGTTACAATAGGAACATGCTTGCTTACAGTATGGGATATGTATATAAATACTTGACAAAATTGCTCTCTAGAATTTTTCTTAGCACATAAAGGACTATATCGTTAGTCATAAAACTAAACTTTACTAGAAAGAGATAAGCTTTTCTTAGCTGCTCTTTTGCTAATTATCATCAAATGTAAAAAGAATTTTGCTAATACGTTTATAATAATATGAAGATAGAGCTAGTGTAATAAATAATAATATTCCTGTTTCTATGTTTTCATGCATTCTATCATCAAAAAATACATGCATAAAGAAGATATTAAAAATAATAGGCAGTAATAAGAGCAATCCTGCCATTCGTGTTTTTGGGATAATCATTAGAATTCCAGCTAAGATTTGAAAAGCAGAAATTAAGCGTAAGAATCCTGATTGTCTCATTGTATTCATAGTAATCTTATATCCTACAGGAGCTTCATATGATCCTTGCTCTATTATAGTTTCAATGATTTCTTCTTTAGAAATATCTTTTAATTTTATTGGGATCTTATCTACCCCTTTATAAATAAAGAATATACCAAGGGCAATAGTAAGTATAGTATGAATGATTTTTTTCATAGTGTTATTAATTAATTAGTATTGTTATATAAATCTTAGACAGTATAAAGGCATATTCTTATTTCTGATTCTTTTTTATGAACCCAAAGGATGCCCCTATCTTATTCATTATTTTAAGAAATGGATTTAATAAATTTCCTAAAACTGTGTTATAATTAAGATCTTCTTTAGGAATGCCAAAATTAATTCTAGAAGTAGAGCCGGAAAGAACTAAAGTGCCGAATATATAATCCCAAACCGCAAACTTTGAACCCATATTCTTATTAAAATGTTTTGTTTTAGTACTATGATGAATCTGATGCTGGAACGGGCTTATAAATATATATTCTATAATTTTTGGATATTTTAATTTTACATGTGAATGTCTAAGGTTAGCTCCTAGAAAGAAGAAAATAAAAGTAAAAATATTTACTCCAAGAAACATTACTTTATCAATTTGATGATTTGATAAATAATCAAATATGCCAGTAATTAAACCAAATATTAGAATGTTTCTGATGTTATTTATTATAAGCTCTACAGGGTGTATTCTATATTGGGTTAGCGGGTTTAATGTGGTTGCTGAATGATGTGTTTTATGAAACTCCCATAAAAAAGGAACATTATGCATTAGATAGTGAGTTAGATAGCTAAAAAAATCATTAACGATTGTAAGTGTTATGGTATATAAAATAAGAGTAGTTGTAACAGACAAACTAGAATCAGGGAAGCCAAAAAACTGTAATAAAGCCTCATTGACATAGAAAGCAATGTAAAATCCAAATATTATATATGGACCTATTAGCAAAATTTTAAAGAATCCATTAAATAAAAAAAGCGTGTAGTCAACTAAAGCAGATTTTCCTAGCCACACCTTTTTATTAAATACATATTTTAAGAACGATTCTTTTAGATTACTTTTTTTATAGACATAAAATGCAAGCGCAAGAGAAGAGAATAGATATATGATGTTTATTCTCTTATCTGGATTAATAAAGTAAGATAAGGAATGCGTAATTCCTTCTTCCACTACCTGTATAAACTCATTAATATAGAACATATACTAGATAAAATTTTTTTTACAAAAGTAATAAAAAAACTCTTATTTATAACAAGTCTAAATAAAAATAATTTATTATTTTTGGCAAAAATTATTAAAAATTAAAAAATAAAACAATGAAAAAAATTAGTACTTTGATCTTAGGAACTGCAATTATATTCTTAGGATCGTGTAAAAAAGATAGCCCAGCTCCTATTACGGTTGATCCTACTCTTGATTGTAATGGAATCGATAATGGAACATCCATGCTAGATGATTGTGGAGACTGTCAACAAGCATATGTATATGATGTGGTTTCTCATCAGGTAACTTTACTAGACGACACAGCAGGTGTTGTTTTAGCAGGCCCTACAGAAATGCTTATAATGCCAAATGACCCTTCTAATCCTTATTGGAATGCAGGCTGTATAATAGCCCCTGCAACTTATTATTTTGAGGCAATGGGTCAAATGGGTCCAGCAAACACAGTAGCTTATAGTGGCCAAACAACTCGACTGCTAATGGCAAAACAATTAACAGATGCCTTAAAGAATGGTTCTCACGATTTAAGTCAACTACAAACTATGTGGACTACAGGAACAGGTTTCGCTGATGGTATAGATGCTCCTACTAAGATTTTAAGAAGTAAAACTTCAGCTAGCCCAACTGCAAGCGCTACCGTTCAGGTTCAGCTTGATGATCTACTGGTTAATTATTCAGATGAAGTATTAGCTAATTGGAATGGTGATGCTTCTGCAGGAACAGGAGGTGGATACACTACTGCATCACAAGGAAGAACAGTTTATATTAATGCTAAAGGTATGGAGATTGATCAGTGTTTTGCAAAATCATTAATTGGAGCTTTATGTTTTGATCAAGCAACAAATAAATATCTAGAAGCATCTTATCAAGCGGGATTAGATAATGAATTACGTGATCCAGCTGAAGATAATAACGCAACAGAGATGGAGCATAAGTGGGATGAAGGTTTTGGATATATTTATGGACATTTTGGACCTGATAATAGAAATGGTGACTTATCTTCTGATGCATTATTAGGTAAATACTTAAATAAATCTGCTTTCGAAGCTGAAAAAGCTGCAGTATGGGAGTCGTTTAAATTAGGAAGAGCAGCAATATCACATTCTTCTCCTGATGCAGCTGTAAGAGATGCTCAAGCAGCAATAATTAAAGCAGAACTTTCTAAAGTTATTGTAGGAAAAACTATTGGATATTTAGAAGGAGCTGCTGAAGTTTGGCTGTCTATGGCAGATTCAACAATCGGCCTAGCAGGTGATGTGTCAGCAGATTACTTCCATGATCTTTCAGAAGCATGGGGTTTTATTTTAAGTCTACAATACACAGACTGGTACACAAATGCTGAGGTTAATGTTATGTTAGCTGATTTAGAAGCAGGAGATGGATTTTGGTCTAGAAATGCTACTGAGTTAAATGCAATGGCACAAGCTATAAGAACTAAAACAGGAACACTTTAGAATAATAATCATTTAAAACTATATAAATCCAGTGCTAGAAATTTCTAGCGCTGGATTTATTTATTCCCATAAAATTATGAAACAGCAAAAAACATTATTTACTCTACTTTTTATTTTGACTATTGCTTCTATTTTTTTATTTAGTGGCTGCTCTAGTGGAACTGATGATCAACCAACTCCAACAACAGATGGTTTTGACAGAAAAATTATGCTAGAGAATCTTGCTGATAATATAATTATTCCATCATATAATAATCTAAATGACAAGATATTAGATTTAAAAATAAGTGCTGACAACTTCTCACAAAATATAAATAGTGATAATCTTATTGATTTAAGAAGCAAATGGCTTAGAGCTTATAAAGCATGGCAGCATGTAGAAATGTTTAATATTGGTAAATCTGAAGAAATATATTACGCATTTAAAATGAATTCTTACCCTGCAGACGCAGCAAGAATAGAAGCAAATATAGAAAGTAATTCTTATGATCTTGTAAATCAAGCGAATAATCATGATGCACAAGGATTCCCTGCACTAGACTATATGCTTTATGGACTAAGTGGGGATAGTTTATCTGTTTTAGATAAGTATTTATCAATCGAAGGCAATAAATATATCACTTACCTTGACACACTAGTAGAATCTATGACAAATAATACTAATTTAGTTATAGAATATTGGAATAATAATCGCAATACGTTTGTTAGTTCATATGACAATACAGCTACGTCAAGTTTTAATATGCTGACAAATGACTTTATTTATTATTACGAGAAAGGATTAAGAGCAAATAAAATAGGTATTCCAGCGGGGAGATATTCTTCTGGTCCTCTCTCAGATAAAGTTGAGGCATACTATAGGAAAAATATATCTAAAGAGTTAGCTTTAGAAGCATTAAGCGCATGTAATAAATTTTTTATTGGCCAGTCATTCTCATCTTTAGAGACAGGAGAAAGTTTAAAAACATATTTAGATTATACTAATGAGAACAGCACTTTAAGTGATGAGATTGTTTCTACCCTTGCGAACGCTAAAGACAAGATAGAGATGCTTAATAATAATTTTGTAGAGCAAATATCAACAAATAATGTTGCGATGCTAGAAGCTTATGATGCCGTACAGGTTGGAGTTGTAAAACTAAAAACTGATATGTTGTTTGCCCTTAACATTAGTGTAGATTATATTGATGCAGACGGGGATTAACTTATAAGAAGCAAATAAATGTATTCTCTATTTAGAAAGTATATTAAGATAAGTTTTTGGATTGTTTTTTTTTTCTCTACAGAACTATTTTCTCAGAATCAGTTTGTTTACGGAAACATTAAAGATGTAGAAACGAACAGCTCAATTGTAGGGGTAGAGATTTACCCAGAAGGATCATCCAGATTATTATCTAGAACTGATAAGCAGGGCTATTTTGAGTTTTTTACTAACAATGAAATTTCAAATATTGTATTTTTCTCAGCAGAATATAAAACAGAAATAATAAGGATAATTAAGAGAGATTCACTGCAAATAGATGTCTCTTTAGAACGACTGTCTATACAGTTAAATGAAATAGAAGTTAATGAAAAGCGAGATAAGTTATTTGAAATAGCCAAACTAGAAGATGTTGTTGACACATATATATATGCAGGCAAGAAGTCAGAAGTTATATTGCTTAATCAAACAAAAAAACCTACAGCACTTAATAATGCGAGACAAATATACAGTCAAGTTTCAGGGCTTAATATTTATCAAAATGATGATGCAGGATTACAACTAAATATTGGAGGGAGAGGCTTAGATCCCAACAGAACATCAAACTTTAATACTCGCCAGAATGGATATGATATTAGCGCCGATGTCTTGGGTTATCCGGAAAGCTACTACACGCCACCTGCAGAAGGGCTAGAAAGAATTCAAATTATAAGAGGAGCTGCTTCATTACAATATGGCACTCAATTTGGAGGACTAATAAATTTCATTACTAAAAGCCCTCCAGAGAACAAGAAATCAGAGCTTGTAATAAGAAATACAATTGGAAGCAATGATTTAATAACTAATTTTACAAGTATTGGAGGAACTAATAATGGATTTAGTTATTATGGATTTCTTAATTATAAAGAAGGCACAGGTTTTAGGCCTAACTCATCATTTAACTCTAGCAATATCTATACTAAAATAATAAAAGATATTACACCTTCACTTAATATTTCGCTTGAGTTCACCTACTTAGACTATCTTGCTCAACAGGCTGGAGGTTTAACGGACAATATGTTTATTGAGGATCCATATCAAAGTAATAGAGAACGAAATTGGTTTGCAGTGAATTGGCTCCTATATAACATGCAAATAAAACATGATATCTCCATTAATACAACTCAAAAAATAAGTTTATTTGGGTTAAACGCTAGTAGAGATGCCTTAGGATTTAGATCAAATCGTGTAGATCAGATTGACCAATCTACAGAAAGAGATTTAATCAACGGTGAATTTAAGAACTTTGGATTTGAATATAGAATATTGCATTCGAGTATTATTTTAGATCATAAAATAATCTCATTGTTAGGAGCTAAGCTTTATAAAGCTAACAACAGTAGTAAGCAAGGACCTGGCTCTGCAGAAGACATTGCAGATTTTAATTTTCAGAATAACCTTTATCCTTACTATAAAAACCAATCAGAATATAAATATCCTAATTTAAATATATCTTTATTTGGAGAGAATATTCTGTATATTAATAAAGAAACATCTTTAACTCCAGGCTTTAGATTTGAGCATATAGACACAAGAAGTGAAGGAAATTACAAACAGATTAATCTTGATGGAGCATCTAATCCAATATGGGACACTATTATTTATGAGGATCGATATAATAAAAGAGACTTCTTTTTATTTGGATTAGGTTTTTCTCATAAAAGAAATAAAGGATTTGAGATTTACGCAAATGCCTCTCAGAATTATAGGTCTGTTACATTCTCAGACATTAGCATTATAAACCCAGCATATGTTATTAACCCTAACATTAAAGATGAGAATGGATATACTCTAGATATTGGAATAAGAGGGGATTTTTTAAAAAGTATTTATTATGACATCACCTCTTTTCAATTAATGTATAAAGACCGAATTGGTTTTGTTCAAAAATTACAAGAAGACAGCAATATAAAAAGTGAAAGAGGGAATGTTGGAGATGCTAGAATATTAGGAGTTGAAACATTAATTGACTTTAATCTTAAACATCTAATACCAGACAACTTTTCATGTTCTTATTACATTAACACCTCATTCATTCAATCCTCGTATATAAGATCTGAGACAAGCGGAGTGGAAGGGAAGAAAGTAGAATTTATACCAGACATTAACATGAAAAGCGGTTTCTCACTTAGATATAAAAATATAACATCTACTATTCAGTATAGTTATTTGAGTAAACAGTTTACAGATGCAACAAATTCTATCCAAAGTAATATAAGCGGAGTGATAGGACAAATCCCAGAGTACGAAATAGTTGATCTAAGTATCTTGTATAAGTTTAAAAAATATAAAATAGAGTTAGGAATTAATAATTTATTAGACAAAGCGTATTTTACAAGAAGAGCAACAGGATATCCTGGCCCTGGCATTATCCCTTCACCACCAAGAAATTATTATATGACTTTAGAGCTAAATTTTTAACTTTTTAAGATTCAAAACAAATTATAAACCTTAATTTTACAACCTTTTAAAACACTAGTATAATGCACAAAAAACTTACAATATTAATCTTAATTTTCTTTTCATCAATAATCTTAATAGCACAAGATAATCAGATTTCTTTAAACCCATCATATACAAATCAAAGTTTCTATAGCATGCAAAATGGAGAAGCTCTAAATATATCTAATGAAAATTGGGACATTGCTTTTAGCACAAGCTCTATGTCATCAACTATTAGAACAAATGATGGTAAAGGGGTTGAACTATATACATATCAGCTTGGAGATACTAGTGCGTGGGCTAACATTAGTAATAATGACTTAAATAATTTACCTGAACTTATGTTCAATACTGATACTAGTTGGGAGTATGGAGCTTTTGACATAAATCAAACGGGAGGATTTGATTATGGCTGGGGGGTATATAATTTACAGACTCATCATCTTATTGGAGACTCTCTTTATTTAATCAAGACTATAAATGGAAATTGGAAAAAATTATGGATTAAAAGTAAAATATTAGGGGAGTATACAATTTCATATGCCGATCTTGATGGTACTAATTTAGTAACCACCAATATAATTGGCTCTAATTATATTGATAAGAATTTTATTTACTATTCATTAAATGACGATTTAATTATAGATCGAGAGCCTAATAAAGATGACTGGGATATTACTTTTACAAAGTACCTTACACCTTATCCTTTTCAAGGCGGGTTCACTCCTTATTCTGTGACTGGAGTCCTTCATAATGAGGGAGTAACAGTTGCCCAGGCTAACAATATATCTTCTCCTTTAACATATACTAATTATAGTGGGCATCCTTTTTTGAATAATATAAGTACTATTGGTTTTGACTGGAAAGTATTTCAGGGGAGCTACGTTATTGTTAATAATCTATGTTATTTTGTTCGTGATAAATCAAATAATATATGGAGATTAACATTTACAAATTTTGAAGGCACTGCTACAGGCAATATAGAGTTTAATACTGAATTAATACAAGGAACAAATGTGGAGGATATAAGCTCAATAAATACTTTCGCTATTTATCCTAATCCAGCATCAAGACATCAAGAACTTACAGTAATATATGATTTAAACACTAATAATTCTAAAGGGATTATTAGAATACATGATGTTTCAGGAAAAGAAGTGTATGTTGCAAACGTTAATAATAATGGTTTAATGTCACATAGCATAAGCATTGACAATCTTCAGAAAGGGTTATATATTATCTCAATGAATGTAAATGGAGAGCAAAAGACTGACCGTATAATGATTAATTAAAGCCGTGAGATATTTCCTGCTCTTTATTCTTAGTTGTTATATCCAAACAATGTACTCTCAAGATGATGTCCAAGAGCCAATATTTTTCAAAGATATTAAAGAAGTAGTAGTAACCGGTCAGCTAACAGAAAAATCAGCTGAAAAAGCCGTTCATAAGGTTCATGTTATAACAGCTAAGAAACTAAAGTCAGGACTATTTACAGACTTAGGTCAAGTTTTAGAAAAGGAGTTAAACATTAGGCTCTCTCAGGATAATATGTTGGGATCCAGCATCTCATTACAGGGGATATCAGGGCAGAATATTAAAATATTAATTGATGGTATCCCTGTTATAGGAAGGTTAAATGGAAATATTGATTTATCTCAGATTAGTTTAAACAATATTGAACGGATTGAAGTTGTTGAAGGAACACTATCTACTTTATATGGTACAGATGCTCTTGCGGGAACAATAAATTTAATTACTAATAAAGAGCCTAAATTTAATAGATCATTTAATACATACTATGAAACAATAGGTAAATATAACTTTGATTTTATGTTAGCAAAAAAATTAAAGAATAAAACATTTACTTATCAGTTTGAAAGGAATTATTTTAATGGTTGGTCTGAAAATCAAGAATTTAATTTTTTTCCTACGGAGGAATTAGCTGATGAAAATAGATTTAAAGAATGGAAACCAAAAGAACAATTTATAAATAAATTCCAATATAGTCTAAAAGAAAACAATATTGACATGTATAATTATTTTGAATCTTTTTCAGAAAAGATACAAAATCGAGGACTACCTAGAGAACCTTATTTTGAAAATGCATTTGACGAATATTACTATACTTATAGGACAAATATTGGATCAAACATTAATTTAAAAAAAAACAAAGACAACATAAAAGTTCTATTAGCCTATAATAGCTATATTAGAATCAAAGAAAAGTTTTTTAAAGACCTTACCACTCTTTCTTCAATATTAGTAGAAGACCCTAGCGCACAAGACACTTCATTTTTTGATTTACTTATGGCAAAAGCAGTCATGTCTAATGATAAAAATAACAATCTGCAATATCAGATTGGAATAGAAACTCAATTAGAATCTGCAAAAGGAGATCGCATTTTAGACAATCGACAAACTCAATCAGATTACGCATTATTTTCTGCTATTGAATATAATCTAAATAATATTATAACAGTTAGACCTTCAACTCGATCTATCTATAACACTAATTATAATGCTCCATTTATTTCTGCTTTGAACATACTGATGAATTTCAATCAATATAAGTTGCGAATTGGTATGGCGCAAGGATTCCGCGCACCTAGCTTAAAAGAATTATATTTAGATTTTGTTGATATAAATCATAATATAGTAGGCAACGAAAGTCTCTCAGCAGAAGAGTCATCTAATTATCAAATTAATAATACTTATAAATATTCAAGTTCTCAAATTAAATTTACAATTGATCTTGATCTATTCTACAATGAGATATCAAATAAGATTGACTTGGCAGAATCTACAACAATTAATGGTCAGTATAGTTATTTTAATATTGAAGAATATAGAACAAAAGGGATTTATACTAAAATAGGAATCCTAAGAAAGAATGCGGATATAAATATAGGCGTGGCTCATACAGGGAGATACAATAGACTGTCTAATACTGAAATGCTAGATGAGTATAATTTTACCACAGATTATAATTTTAGTGCTATTTTTAATTTTTGGAACACGACTAAGCTAAATATCTTCTATAAATATGTAGACAAGTTACCTAGCTTTTCAATTAATGAGAACAGTACAGTAGAATCCTACATAGATTCCTACAAACTATTAGACATTTCTATTAATAGAAGAATTAGGGATTTATTCTTACTATCATTGGGAGCTAAAAATGTATTAGATGTAACTAATATAAGAAAAACAAGTGATACAGGTACTATACACTCATCTTCGAATAATAGTCTTCCTGTTAGCTACGGTAGAACTTTTTTTATCCGTTTAAATTTTAACTTATGAGTAGATTAGTCCTTTTATATATTTGTATTTTTTTTATGAGCTGCGAGAGAAATGAAATTGCAATAGAACCACATGTTATGGGAGAAGTGGAATTGCAACAAATTAATATGCAAAGCAACTATAGTCAACAAATATTTTATAATGCGTCAGATAATATAGTTATTTCAAGCAATACAAAAAGTGATTGGGATTTAGCATTTCAATCATCTGATAATGGCTCTCAAATTATTATTAATTCATCAACTTTCAGTCAAATATGTGAATTAGAAGAACACCTATTTGAAGATCCTATTTCTGCTACTGACGACCTAATATGGAAATGGGATAGCCCGAAAGGAATCTATGACGGAACAGCTTTTACTAATACTGAAAGCTCTACTACATATATTCTTGATAGGGGGTACAATATTGATGGCATCCAAAGAGGTTACAGAAAAATAAAAATTGACTCTATAAATAGCTATTCATTCTTTATTACATATTCTGAGTTAGATAATACTGGTATGCAGAGCGTAGAGATAACCAAAGATAGTCTCTTGAACTTTCAATACTTTTCATTTAATAATAATAATATTGTAAATATTGAGCCTGAGAAAGATAATTGGGATTTAGTTTTTACACAATACACACATCTATACATAGATAA
>MDSW01208154.1_pt1 | contig 11456 bp, 8 predicted proteins | sample 811171 | NCBI WGS metagenome assembly MDSW01 (sample SAMN05326641, study PRJNA326480) | marine metagenome | isolation source: seawater | place: Atlantic Ocean: North West | collected 2012
ATCTTTCAAAAAAAAATGATTTGAACGGACCTTTTTACCATATGAATGAAAATCTTCTTTCTAAAGCAAAACAAATTTTAAGAAAAAATCAAAAAATATATGCAATGATAAATTTTAAAGAAATAAAAAAAACTACAGATCTTAATCAATTATTAGAAAAAAATTACAAATTTTTAGATGGTATACGTTTAGCAGTATCGCCTTATGATTTAAAAAATTTAATGAAAACTATTAATCCATTAATAAACAAGTTTAAAAAAATAACTTTTAATATTAATTTAATGTATTTAAGTAAATGGAAAAATGATGATATTCTGTTAAATAAGATCATAAAAAAATTATCGAATAAAGTTCATACTGTATCGTTTGTTGATAGTTATGGTGCTTTAGTTCCTAATGAAGTAAATAATTTTTTCAAGAAATTACATAATATTCCAAAAAAATTTAAAATTGGATGTCATTTTCATAACAATTGTGGTCTAGCTTTAGCAAATACATTGCAAGCTCAACAAATTGGTTGTGATGTGGTTGATAGTACTTTTAAAGGAATGGGAAGAGGCGCAGGAAATGCGGAAACAGAACTTTTATTAGCAATAAACGCAGATAAATCAAATAAGATATATGGTTTTGAATTAGCTAACTTACTTGAAAAGTTTGAAAATCTTAAAATAAACTTGAAGTGGGGAAGTTCATTTGCATATGCCTATGCAGCAAATAGTGGTTTTTCTCAAAGTGAAATAATGGATTTAATGCAAAAAAGAAGATTAGATCCTGGAACCGCTATTAAGGTCATGAACAATAAAAAAGCTAATAATAAAAAAAATGTATTTAATAATTTAAAGGCTTTAAACATTTTAAAAAATCATAATAACTCTAAACCTATTTTAATTGGAGGATCTCCAAGCCTTATAGAACATGGAGAAAATCTTTTTAAAAACGTCAACTCTAAGTCTCCTATAATTTTAAGTGGTAGTAGAGCTTTATTCAATTTTTTTAATCTTCAAGTAAAAATCAAAAATCCCTTAATACTTGTTTTAAGTGGCAGTGAAATTAAAAAAATAAATACTATAAAAAATATAAAAATTTTTAAACAATTAAATATTTTTGCTCTTTTGGCAGAAAAGGATTTTTTGCCACAAAAAATTAATTTTAAAAAAAACAAAATTACAACAATTGATGCTGTTGGTTTGAATCCTCTTCTTATAGTTGGTTTAACTTTTTTAAAATTAAAAATAAAAAAATTGTTCATTGCCTTTTTTGAGGGCAATCCCGATGAAGAACGAGGTCAAATAGTTATGAAAGAAACTGAGGAAAGTGTTAAAAGTTTAAAAAACAAGAAATTAGAAATTTTTTCACTAACTAAGACTTTTTTAAACGTTAAAAGAATTAACCCATGGATAGATGATAAGTTTTTTTATTCCAATAAGAAAAAATAGTAAGAGGATTAAAAATAAGAATGTTCGACCTCTTCCAAATTTTAGATATGGATTAACAGAAATGAAGATTAATCAACTTAGAAAATTAAGATATTTAATTGCTAGAAATAAAACAAAAATGTTTAATAATATTGAATATATAATTTCTACTAATTGTGAAGTTGTTAAAAAATATTGTAAAAAATTCAGTTGGATTAAAATTCATGAAAGAAATAGATATTTGTCAAATGATGATAGTATTCAAGAATTAATTGAGGTTATACCAAATATTTGTAGTGGAAGTCATGTATTATGGACTCACGTTACAAGTCCTTTTTTTTCAGAAAAAAGCTATTATTCCTTTTTAAAGAAATATTTTACAAGAAAGAAAGTAAGAAATAGCGCCTTTAGTGCAGATCTAATACAAAAATTTTTACTTAGTCCAAAACGCGGTTGGATTTCACATAATGCTAAACTTAACAGATGGCCGAGGACACAGGACTTAGAAAAAATTTATTTAGCTAATAGTGCAGCTTTTATTGCTCCAATTAATATATATAAAAAATATAAAAATAGACTGTGTAACTCACCTACTCCAATAGTCTTAGAAAATGATCTAGCAGGCTTTGACATAGATAATATGAAAGATTTAATTTTTCTAAAAAAAAAATTGAAAGAAAAAAATGGTAAAATTTAATTTTGAAAAAATAGACAGATTGAATACGCCTTACCCTTTGATCTCATTAGGTAAATTTTTAGACAAAAAAACTTGCACCAAACTTTGCAAAGAAATAGATAATTTTAAAAAATACGATGATTTAGTTATGAATGGAAGATTTAGAGTAAATAAAGGTTCGAGTCATTTTGAAAAACAATTAAAACAATCACCTCATTTGAGAAATTTATATTATCAATTAAATAATTTTCAAACATTTAAAAAGATAAAAAATTATTTAATTTATAAGAATAAAAATAAAAATGATTTATTTTATCCTACCATTAAAAGCCCTCTCTACTCAAAAATAAAATTTGGAAGACAAAGCTTCAAGCTTTTTGATCATTTAAGAGAAACAAGATTTATATCAAGTTTTTTTAGACAAACTTTAAATTTAGATATGGATTTTTCTAAATCTAAAAAAGGTTATTTTAGAGTTGCTCATAGAGATAGGGATACAAGAGTTATTAGTTTTTTAATTTACTTAAACACTTTTAAGAAAAAAGACGGAGGTGAATTAGAAGTTTTTGATACAAATAAAAATTTTTTTGAACAGAAAAAATATCCTAGGTTTCCTGATAAAAAAGTTGTGAAAAAAACAATGGGTTTTACTCCAAAAGCAGGTCATTTAATTGCTTTTATGTCAACTCCAAATTCTTATCACGGTGTTTCTAAATTTAAATCTTCGTCTAGGGACAGAATTTTTATTTATGGAAGTTATTCTATGGATCGGAAGGTAACTTGGAAAATAAATGATAAACAATCTAAAAAACTTTATTCAAAACATATTTAAAATATTTGGTTTTAAAATAATTGGTATTAAAAAATTAGTAAGTCATAATTCATTTGATGCTTTACATAAATTCATTTTAAAAGAATATTTTGAAAAAAAAAAAGATCCGATAATTTTTGATGTTGGTGCTAATGATGGTGATAGTGTAATAAGATTTAAAAAAATTTTTCCAAAAAGCAGAATTTATAGCTTTGAGCCAAATGATGAAATTTTAAAAAATTTTGATACAAATATAAAAGCTGAAAATGTTATTAAAAATAATGTTGCAGTTGGCTCAGCTACTGAAAAAAGAAAATTTTATTTTTATAATTCTCATAGAATAAGTTCATTTTACCCTGTTGTAGATGGATCAAAATATCAAAGATTAAAAGTTAAAGATAAGAAAGATTTTTATACTAAAGACATAAATGTTATTACATTAGATGAATATTGTGAAAAAAATCATATTAATAACATAGACATTTTAAAAATTGATACGCAAGGCAGTGAAGCAGAAGTATTAGCTGGTGCTAAACAATTATTAAAAGATCAATCTATAAAAATTATAGATTTAGAGTATATTTTGGGTATAGCTCACGACAATGCAAATAGTTTATATGATATTGAAAATGCATTAAATAATTATAACTATAAATTAATTGCTATAGAAAGTTCTGGAAATATAGTTTCATTTTCAAGATATCAAACAAATTTAATGTATGTAAGAAAAGACATTTACAATAAAATCAAATTAATGCATGAGGTGGACACAGATTTAAAATACTAGATTTAATTTTAACGAGTAAAATCATGAAAAAAAGAGAAAAGAAAAATTTAAAAATATTAGTTACAGGTGGTGCAGGTTTTATAGGGGCACATTTAAGTAATAGTCTAATTGCTTCAGGTCACAAAGTTCTAATCGTTGATACCTTAAGATCTCAAGGAGGAATACCTTTTATTAATAAAAAATCAAAATTTATTAAAGGCGATATAACTGAGAAAAAGATTATTAGTAAAATAAAAAAATGGAAACCAGAAATAATATATCATCTTGCGGCACAATCTGCAGTGGAACCTGCTTATGATGATCCAAAATTTGATATTTTAACAAATTCTTATGGCACATACTTAATTTGTAATTTAGCAAAGCAAATTAAAGTAAAAAAATTTATTTATACTAGTTCTGTTGCAGTTTATGGAAATAAAAAACATAGAACCATAGAGGAAAATACCGTAATTGATCCAGACTCTATTTATGGCGTCTCAAAATATGCTGGAGAATTATTTGTCAAACAAGTTTTAAAAAAAACATCGACTAAGACTATTATCTTTAGATTATTTAATACTTACGGTCCTGGAGAAAATTTAAATAATCAAAAAAAAGGAATGATTAGTATTTATACAAGTTATTTGTGGAAAAATAAGCCTCTAGTAATAAAAGGTTCTCTTAAAAGATTTAGAGATTTCGTATTTATAGAAGATTGTATTAACGTTTTAACAAAGGCTATAAAAATTAGATCCTCTAAGCATGAAATAATTAATTTATCTTTTGGAGATAACTATACAGTTAAAAACGTAATTAAACTAATTGCAAAAACTTTCGGTAAAAAAAATTATAAATATAGAATTTCCCAAGGTACTCCTGGGGACTCTTTTGGCTTTCATGCTTCTGGTAAAAAATTGAAGAAAATGTTTAATATAAAATCATTTACGAAACTATCTGCAGGATTGCCCAAATATTTTAAATGGGTAAAAAAAGTTCCTAACAAAGGTAAAATTGAAAAATTTCATCCATTAAATCTAGTTTAAATTAATATTATGAAAACCATTATTTTTTTTGGAGGAGGAAAACTTTTAATTAATTTAGTTAAAATTACAATTGAAAAAAAGATTAAATGTATAGTTTTTACCTCTCCTAGACATTCTAAAGAAATAATAACAAACAATTCTAATCTTAAAAATTGTTTAAAAAAAATTAATATAGTTTTATATATAAAAAAAAGATTTAACGAAAAGTTTTTACAAAAAAAAATAAAAAATAATAATTGTATTGGAGTGTCTATCGGATCACCATGGATATTCAAAAAAAATATAATAAAAATTTTTAAATCTCGTTTTTACAATATACATGGCGCAAATTTACCTCAGAATAGAGGTGGAGGTGGATTTAGTTGGCAAATTCTACAAAATAATATTTTAGGATATTCTTGTCTTCATTTGGTGAATGAAAAAATTGACAATGGAGATATAATTCAAACTTATAAATTTAATACTAAGAATTGTAAAAATCCTATTGATTGGCAGGATAAATATAATAAAGTTTCTTCTCTTATGTTCAAAAAAAACTTAAATAATTTATTTAAAAAAAAAGGTAAAATTAAAAAACAATTAAGAAAAAATTCTACTTACTGGCCAAGATTAGACACTCAGACTCACGGATGGATTAATTGGAATTGGCCAGGTAAAGAAATTTTTTATTTTATAAAAGCATTTGATAATCCTTATTTAGGCGCGCACACACAATTAAATAAAAAAACTGTTTATTTTAAAAATTGCAAATTCATAAAAAGTAAAAATTTTCATCCATTTCAATTTGGATTAATTATTAATAAATCTAAAAATAGCATTTCAGTTTGTGTTAGCGGTGGAATTATAGAAGTTAAAAAAATATTTAATAAGAGTAGAAAAAAGGAAAATTTAAAAAAATTTAAAATTGGAGATCGTTTTCATACCCCAATGCAAAAGCTTGAAAAGGCTCTCACTAAAAGAGTTTTTTTTAATTTGTAAAAAAATGTATACACTAGGAATTAACTATTTATCAGAATCTTCAGTTTGCCTATTCAAAAAAAATAAATTAATTTATGCAATAAGTGAAGAGAGAATTAACAGAAAAAAAAATTGGTTTGGTATTCCATATAAGTCAATAAGTAGGCTCTTAAAAGATAATAAAATCAAATTAAAAAATATAAAATATTTTGCTTCTCATGGCTTATCAGCTTTATCATTGGATGCTCCAAATTGTGAAGCTTTTAATAAAAAAATTATATTAATCAAAAATTCCAATTTATCTACTAATCGAAAAAAAAAGATGATTAATTTTTTGCGAAATAGGCAAAAACATGAAAACCAGGTTATATCTATAAGAACAAAAAATATAATTAATCAGCTGAAAAAAAAATTTAAACACATTAAAATTTTTGACCATCATACTTCACATGCAGCAAGTGCGTTCTATTTCTCAAAGTTCAAACAATGTTATGTCTTAACAATTGATGGTTGGGGAGATAATGCATCTGCAAAATTATTTTATGCTAATAGAGGAAAAATTAAGGAGATAAAAAAAACTGAAACAATTGACTCACTGGGATATTTTTATGGAAGTATAACTAAGTTACTTGGTTTTACCCCTCACAAACACGAAGGTAAGGTGCTAGGACTTGCGGCTCATGCAAAGCCTTCAATTGCAATGAAAGATATTAATAAAATTTTCAGGTATAATAAAAAATTAAAAAATTTCGAGGGTCTTTCGCAAAAGGGTTATTATTTACCAAAATTCAATAATACTTTTTTAAAGAGCTTATTAAAAAAATATTCAGCTGCAGAAATAGCTGCAGCAACTCAAAAAAGACTTGAAGATGTAGTAATTCAATACATTAATAATATTGACTCAAAAAAATTTGATTTAGCTCTTGCGGGAGGAGTTTTTTCAAATGTAAAATTAAATCAAAAAATTCAACTAAATAAAAAAGTGAATAGAACGTATGTTTTTCCTAATATGGGTGATGGCGGACTTTGTGTAGGGGCTGCAGCTTTAATGTTGAATGAAAAAGAAAAATTTAAAAATTTTAATGTTAAAAATATGTATTTAGGGCCAGAGATAAAAGACCTAGATTTAAATAAGAACCTTAGAAAATTTTCAATAAAAAAAATTAAAACTAAAAATAATATTAAGTTTATTGCAGAGTCATTAAATGCTGGAAGTGTTATTGGTATTGTTCAAGGTAAAATGGAGTTTGGGCCAAGAGCCTTATGCAATAGAAGTATAATTAGCTCTGCTGAAGATAAGAAAATTAATTTTACTCTAAATAAAAAACTTAAAAGAACTGAATTTATGCCATTTGCTCCTGTTGTTTTAAAAGAAGACTTTAATAAATATTTTTATAAAATTGAAAAATCTCATTCGAGCTCACTTTATATGACGATGACTTTTAAATGTAAAAATGAAGTTATTAAAAGAGCTCCAGGAGTAGTACATATTGATAACACTGCTAGACCACAAATAGTAAATATATCTCACAACAAAAGAATGTATAAAATACTAAAACAATTTAAAAAAATAAATGGTATCGGTGTTTTGATCAACACAAGTTTCAATATGCATGAGGAGCCAATAGTTTGTTCAATTAGTGACTCTATTAGAGCTTTTATCAGTTCTAAATTAGATTACCTCATGATCAATGATCAAATATTTAAAAGAAATAAATGAAAATTCTTGCAATAGTATCTTTAGGAAAAGGAGTTGGATCTGGTCATTACGGTCGAACGATAAAACTTATCAATCATCTTAAAGAAAAAAAAAGTAAAATATTATTCATATTAAATAAAAAAGAAAAATTTAAAAAATTAGATAATAATTTTAAATTTGATTTTGAAAATTTTAAAAATGAAGGATCAGTTTTAAAAAAAATTTTAGATTTTGATCCTGATTTAATAATTCTTGATAGTTATATTTTAAGTTATTCATTAAATAAAAAAATATATAAAATAAATGAAAATATTATATCAATTGATGACAATCTAAACAAAAGACATATCTGCAAATATTATATCAATTATAACTTTATAGATAAAAATTTAAAAGAGAAGATATTTCAAAAAGTTTATTCTAAGAAAAAATTTATTGGTCCAAAATATTTTTTTTCAAGTAATTTAAATCTCATCGGTAAAAAATTTAAAAGAGGCCAAGTTTTAATATTTTTAGGCTCAACAAATGAAAATAAAATTTTAGAAAAAGTCTTATCAATTTTTAATAATAAAAAATTTAATAAATTAAACTTTAAAATTATTTTAGGAAGTTACTGTAAAGTAAACATAAAAAGATTAAAAATAAAAAATTTTAAAATTTATAAAACATTGCCTCAAAAAAAATATCTCAATATTTTATCAAATAGTGAGTTTTTTATAACTTCGGGAGGTGTATCAGTTTGGGAAGGTCTAATATTCAAAAAAAAAATGATAGTAATATCTACGGCAAATAATCAGTTAAATAATTTAAAAAATTTAAAAGAAGAAAAAATAATCAATTATGTCGGAAAATCAAAAAATTTTAATCACAATAAAAATAAAAAAAAAATATTTAATTTTTTTTCAAAAAGAAATTCAAATATAATGTTAAAAGATATGAATAAATTTAAAATTGGAAAAAAATTTAAAGAATTAATTTTTATAATAAAAAAAAATTATGAAACATAAGATTATAGTTATAATTCAAGCTCGACTAGGTTCAATACGATACCCAAGCAAAGTTTTAGAAAAACTAGGTAGAAAAACTTTAATTGAAATAATAATTGAAAGATTATCAAAATCAAAATTGATAGAGAAAGTAGTTGTTGCAACTACTAACAAGCAAAAAGATAAAAGGTTAATTAGTTTTTTAAAAAAGAAAAAAATTTATACTTATGCAGGTAATGAAAAAAATGTTCTCTCAAGATATTATGCTTTAGCAAAAAAACTTAAGCCAACACATATAGTTAGAGTTTGTGGAGATTGTCCGTTTTCAGATTATAAGATTTTAGACACATTAATCAAAAAAATTAAAGATAATAATTATGACTATGTTTCGAATATTAACCCTCCAACTTTTCCAGATGGTTTTGACCTTGAAGTATTTTCTTATAAATCTTTAGTTAAAGCTGCAAAAAAAGCCAAAAGTGACTATGATAGAGAGCATGTAACTCCATATATTATTAGAAATACTAAAAATTCATTTAACTTTTCTTTAAGCAAAGACTACTCAAAATACAGATTAACTATAGATGAACCAAAAGATTTCATTGTGATCAAAAATACTTTTAAAAAACTTAAATATAAAAATTATTTTTCCTATAAAGACGTTTTAAAAGTAATAAATAAATATCCAAAAATATTTGATGAAAATATATCTATTGAAAGAAATTTAGGTTCTAAAATTTCAACTGGTCAAAAATTATGGTCAAGAGCAAAAAATATTATTCCAGGAGGCAATATGTTGCTTTCAAAACGTCCAGAGATGTTTTTACCAAATTTATGGCCAACTTACTTTTCCAAATCTAAAGGATGTAATGTTTGGGATCTAGATGGAAAAAAGTATGTCGATTTTGCATCTATGAGTGTAGGAACAAACATCCTTGGTTACGCTAATCCTCAGGTGGACAGAGCCGTTAAAAAAGCAATTAATAATGGAAACATGTCATCATTAAATTGTCCTGAAGAAGTTCATTTAGCAGAAAAACTAATAAAAATTCATAAAGGTTTTGACATGGTGAGATTTGCAAAAACTGGTGGTGAAGCTAATTCTATAGCTATAAGAATTGCCAGAGCTTATACTAAAAAAGATAATGTGGCTATTTGCGGTTACCATGGATGGCATGATTGGTATTTATCAGCAAATATTTCCTCATCAAAAAACTTGAATCAACACTTGCTCCCAGGTTTGTCAGCGAGTGGAGTACCAAAAAAGTTAAAAAATACAGTATTTCCATTTGAATATAACGACATAAAAAGATTTATTCAAATTTGTAAAAAAAACAAAATTGGTGTTGTAAAAATGGAGGTTTATAGAAATATTTCTCCAAAAAATAACTTTTTAAAAAAAATAAGGGACTTTTGTACAAGAAAAAAAATAGTTTTAATATTTGATGAATGTACAAGTGGATTTAGAGAAACTTTTGGAGGTTTGCACAAAAAATATAATGTTTTACCAGATTTATGCATTTTTGGAAAAGCGCTTGGAAATGGCTATCCAATAACTGCCATTATTGGTAAGAAAAATATAATGCAAAGCGCCCAATCTACCTTTATTAGCAGCACCTTTTGGACTGAGAGAACTGGATATGTAGCAGCTCTTAAAACTTTGGAGGAAATGGAAAAGAAGAAAAGTTGGAAAAAAATTTGCAATTTAGGAAAAATGATAAAAAAGCAATGGATAAAATCTGCGAAAAAATATAATATTAAAATTAACGTGACAGGCCTGGACGCTATCCCTTCATTTAGCATTAATTCTAAGGAGTGGATCAAATATAAATCTTATTTTACTTACATTATGTTAAAAAATAAAATTTTAGCATCAAATTATATATTTTTATCAACTAGTCATAATAAAAAAAATTTAAAAAAATATTTTAAAGTTCTTGATCAAATTTTTATGACGATATCTCAATTTGAATTAAAAAATGGATTAGAAAAGTTAAGAAAAATTCCTGAATGTCATGTGGGTTTTAAAAGGCTTAATTAGATATATATTAAGGACCACCAGTTAAAGAGCTTATAACTTTTGCCTCTTGAGATTGTGAAATTTTTGCAATTTTGTTATTAACAATCGTTCTTAAAGATCTATCTCTCTGAGAGGTAGTTTTCTTATCTAAAAGTTCTTTTTTTAACCTAAAATCTGCTGATGCAAAAGAGTTAGAATATTTGTGCAAATTGTGTTTATCTTTAAAGATATATTTTTGAACCAACCACTCAAGATATAAAGAGTATTTTACTAGAGGATTTACTATAAATCTTGGTAGTTTTGCTATTGTCTTATTAAAAATAACTTTTTCTCTCAACCAATTAGTAACAAAATAATTATTAAATGAAACTTTGTTTTCTGTTCCAGCGCCCATTACTTGTACAGATTTTTGTTTAGCTTTGTGGTGAGGGTTTTGATTTTGTAAATCAATTTGCATATTATATTTCTTTATTGCATTTACATCATCTTCTTCCCCATTCATAAATTTTACATATGATCTAGTACATTCTAACCAATAAAGCATATCCCAAAATAAAACTTCCGTGATTGGGGCACCATTAAAATTTAGAAAAAATCTTTTTAGTACAGCAACGTTTGAAGTCATTTCTAAATATCTCTCTTCATCTTCTACTGAACTGCCTACTAATTTCATTTGTTTACCGTATTCATATAAAGGAGTACCGACTAATGGAATAGCATAAGGTATATCATTATGACCCCATATAAAATTAGGAGGAACTTTTAGTTTTGCATAAAGTTCACCAGCGAGTTCCCCGCTTTCTCTTATTGTTTCCTCACTTTCTCCTGGCATTCCAACCATAAATCCCATTAAAGGAGTATGTAAACCAATTTCTGCGCATGCAAATATTGCTTTTTTTATATCTTCAACCGTGAATTTTTTTTCCATGACATCAAGCATAGTTTGACTACCAGACTCAAGGCCAAATTTAAGAGAGCTACACCCATTATTTTGATAATGAATTAAATCCTCTTTATCTACACTAGTGCATCTAACACCTATTGCATTCCACAGCATGCCATGTTTATGAAATAATTCCGCCA
>MDSW01108210.1_pt1 | contig 11455 bp, 11 predicted proteins | sample 811171 | NCBI WGS metagenome assembly MDSW01 (sample SAMN05326641, study PRJNA326480) | marine metagenome | isolation source: seawater | place: Atlantic Ocean: North West | collected 2012
CATTGTAATCGGTGTGCTCGCCAATGATGTTGATACGTCCAGGGGCCCAACTTAAAACTTTTGGTTTCGTTTGAAAGTGAGATGAGAAACGAGCGGCTACATGCTCGACAATAGCTGGTTTAATGGACATGGGGTTTCAGCCCGTGTTTTTGAACAATCTCTTGGTAGGCCTTGGCGCCTTCACGAAGGGTTCGCTCTTGGGTTTCGAAATTCATTTCGTAAAGGCCAAATCTCATACTGTAGCCTTCGGCCCATTCGAAGTTATCAAGCAGTGACCAGTAGTAATACCCGCGCACATCGCAGCCTTCTTGAATGGCTTTGCTTAAAGCGTAGAGATAGCGTCGAATAAATGTTTCGCGGCGGTCATCTTTAGCATCTGGAATTCCATTCTCAGTGACCATGATGGGGCGACCGATGGTGTTGATACGTTTTAAAGCACGGTGAAAGCCTTCTGCGTACGTTGTATAGGGGAAGTCCGTAAGGACTTGGCCGGGACGCTTAAGGGGCTTAAAGGGCGGCTTTTGGGGCGACAGAGGGCTCAGGAGAAGGTTGGAATAGTAGTTGAGACCGATAAAGTCTGTGCCACCCTGAGCGCCTTCGAGTTTTTCTTGAATGAACACAACACCGGGAATGTAAATTCGGAATACACCGTCTCGGAGAAAGCGAATAATGCTTTCATTGTAGATGCTATCGAAGATTCGGCACATGGCCCAATGAATTAAGCTCCAGCGCCGGTAGGGGTCGAACTGAAAGATGTTTTTGACCAAGCCAATTTGTGCTTTGTCTCCGCCCGGCATGCTTTTCAGTTTTTGATAGACCCGCAGATGTGAGCGCATAAGGTTTTGCAATACGCGGCTCATGCGTTTGACGCTTCGTATGCCCGGAGGAAAAACACCAAGGCCCCAACCCATAGAGGCAAAAGGGCCCGGTTCATTGTGGGTGCACCAATATTTTACCTTTTGACCATATTCGCTGAACATCTTCTCGCAAAATCGGACAAAGTGGTCGAGGTTTGCTTCGTGCTCAAAACTTCCCATGTCCTCGAACCAAAGCGGGTGGGTGAAGTGATGAAGCGTGACCATGGGACGGATACCCATTTCGCGGCAGGCATCAATAACGTCGTGATAGTGTTTGATGGCCTCGGCGTTGTAATCGCCGGGAGAGGGTTCAATGCGGTTCCAAGACAATGAAAACCGGTATGACGTGAGCCCAAGATCTTGAATGCGTTTCAAGTCTTCTCGATAGAGATTGTAGTGGTCGCAAGCTTTGCCACTTTTATCACCGTTGTGAATGTGGGGGCTGCCATCGGCATGGTTGCCTTCTTCCCAACGGCTCCAGTTGTTTACATTATCACCTTCGACTTGGTGTGACGCAGTAGCGGTTCCCCAAATGAAGTTTTCGGGAAAGCTTAAATCGCTTAGATCGTGCTTATCCCAATCCCAAATGGGTTCGGGATGAGCCCGATGCAATCGATACGTGATGAGGGCGTAAATAAGGCCGATGGCAAGGAGGATGAGGATATACACAGACTACTCTCCGGTTGATTCGAATCTTCTAAGTCTCGCACCAAGATTCGTCAATACGATCTGACTCTAAAGTTGTTTCTATCGTGGCATAGAGGGTAAGAGAAAGATGGGCTGGACCCCAGAGGTATTTCTATGTTGGTCATTTTTGTGGGATTGCTGAATTTGGCGCTTGTACGCTGGTCTATGTATTTAAATGCATCAACCGAGGGTAAAGCCCGTTTAAAGGTCATATGGCCGGTGATGGCGTTGACGTGGGTGTTCAGTGCTTTGATGTGGTTGTTACCCACCACAGGTCTTATGAATTTTGAGCGTCATGTGGGTTGGGAGCTGGTGTGCGTAACCGGCACGGCCCCGGTATTCTATTGGCTTTTACGATTACAGATTGGGATTTTGGCCAAGAAAATCGATCTTTAAGCGCTAGGTTTTTGAGCGTGGATCAACCATTGATAGGTCCGCGCTTCCTGCTCAAAGTTTTTGTATTGAATCCCGAGAATGTTTCGCAGGCTATTGAACTGCCGAACCACCGGTTGCATTTGCTCATGTTCGACCTCAATGCTTTCAACGCGCTCGACTTGGAAGCCGGCTTTTTGAAACATGGCCAAACCTTCTTTCAATGTGAAAAAGCGAAGATGGGTTCGGTCGAGAATACCCTGGTCTTGATAGGTGAAATCTCCCGAGAGAAGACCCGTGAGAATGGTCCAGTGGTTGATGTTGGGCAGACTGCAGATAACTCTGCCCCCGGGTTTGAGATAGCTCTTTAGATGCTCCAAGACGGTCCAGGGATCTCGTAAGTGTTCTAAAACGTCCCCCAAAACGAGTCTATCAAAAGAGTTGAGTTCTAAATCGAGGGTGTCGGTTTCGATATTGGCCAGGTGGGCGACGTCGAGTACCTTTTTGGCTTTCTCGTAGGCTTCTGAGGTAATTTCTATGCCGGTCCAATGTACTGGGTGCTGCGCTTTAATGGCTGCCCCCAGTTGTCCCGAAGCACACCCAATTTCAAGAACCCGCTCATTGGCAGTGTCTTGGAGCCCAGCCAAAAGATGCGGATTGAGTTGTTCGTAATAATTTTCGTTCATGGTGCGGGTGTGCGGGTAACGGAGGTAATGACCACTGGGGTATAAGGCTCGTCGTTGCCATCGGTATCCACGGCTGCAATGGCATCCACGACATCGAGTCCATCCACGACCACGCCAAATACAGCATAGCCGGGATTGCTATCATTTTCGTAATTCAAAAAGCTGTTGTTTTTGTGATTGATGAAAAACTGGCTGGTGGCGCTGTTGGGATCGTTGGTGCGTGCCATGGCCAAAGTTCCGCGGTCGTTGCTGAGACCATTGTTGGATTCGATATCAATGCTGGAACGGCTACTCTTTTCACTGCCAGACTCGGTGTAACCGCCGCCTTGAATCATAAAGTTACTGATAACCCTGTGAAAGACTGTGGCGCCGTCACCGTCGCGACCATCGTAAAAACCGTCGTCCGCGTATTGCTCAAAGTTGGCGGTGGTGATGGGGGCATTGACTGGGTCCAGCTCAATTTGAATGGTTCCCAAAGTGGTGACGATGGTGAACTGATTGGCGAGTACCTCAGCAGCCGGATCTGTGGCCTCAGAGCCATTGCCTTGGGAGGTGTTTGAGTTGTCGTTTGCTGAATCTTCTTGGGTTTCTTCACTGCCGCATGCACTGAGGCAAAGAATAGATAAAGCAACAAAACAATTTCGAGTGAAGGTAGACATCAGTATGCTCCCAGATAAGTGAGTCTGGACCATAGCGCTTCATGTCTGAAGATGCCAAGCGTGGCTGAAATTTAATCGAGACTGATTCGAGCGATAGGCTGGATGTTCATATCGGGTGAGAGCTCTTGGTAAGAAAGCACCGCGAGATGAGGGAACTCAAGTTCCACCAGTTTTCTAAAATACCGACGAATTTCCATCGTCGTCAAAATGACCGGGTTTTGTGCGGTTGGCGGTAAGTTACCCACTTCATTACGCACAGCCGTGAGAATTTCTTGCGTGATTTCTGGTTCAAGGGCCAGATAGGATCCACTTTGGGTGTGTTGAATCGACGCTCTGACAGTTTCCTCAATTTGTGGATCCAAGAGATAAACCACGAGTGTATTTCCGCCACGGGTGTACTTGTGGGAGATATACCGTTTAAGCGCGTTACGAACATACTCGGTGAGCATGACGGTATCGCTTTCGACTTGTCCCCATTCGGCCAAAGCTTGCAGGACCGAGCGCAGATCTCGGATTGAGATTTCTTCTTCGACCAGACGCCGCATGATGTCTGTGAGCTGGAAGGGTGAGACTGCTTTTGGCACGACTTCTTTGACCAGCGCGGGAAAAGCTTGCTCGAGCTGCTCAAGCATATTTTGAACTTCTTGAATGCCAAGAAATTCTGCCGAGTTCTTCCGCAGGATACTCGATACGTGCAGAACCATATAACCGGCGGCATCCCACGTTGTGAGACCGGCTTGTTCAGCAATGCCTGCATACTGCTGAGGAATCCATGCACACTCAGACCCATTGGCTGGGTTGACGGCTGGTTCGCCCTCGATATTGAGTAGGGTCAGGCGGTCGACCGTATCGTTGACCAGAACCTTATCGAGGCCCACACTGCCAGAGACCATGGGGACTTCGTTAATAAGGATAATATAGGTGCCTTGAGCGAGGTCGGTTTCGTTACCGCGGACACGGATACCAGGAAACTTAACGCCAAGTTCGTAGAAAAGGCCGTCCCGCATCATGGGAATCATTTCTCCGAGGAACTTGTTTCCGCCGCTGGCGTCTTCCACCAAAGGAATGAGGTCGGAGGCAACTTCCAGTGCAATGGGCGTTACCACAGGCAGCATTTGCTGCGCTTGACCTTCTTGTTTTTTAGCGGCCTGGATTTGTTTTTGCCGGGTCTCTTCGCCCATGGCCTGAATTTCATTGGCCGGCATATCCTCACCAGCACCCTCTGTGGTGGCTTTGGACCTCAGCAGGACATAGGCCAAGCCACCAACCAGTAAGGCCATGATAAAGAAGGGAATGGTTGGAAGACCTGGAATGAGGCCAACACCAAGCAGCAAGCTGGCGGCGATAGCGAATGCTTTCGGCTGTGCAAGAACCTGGGTGGAGATGTCTTTACCAAGGTTTGAATCTTCGTCTTCACTGGCCACGCGCGTAACAATCAGACCGGCGGTCATAGAGCCCAAGAGCGCGGGGATTTGAGAGACCAGACCATCGCCAATGGTTAGAATGCCGTAGACTTGGATGGCTTCGACTGCGGTAAAATCCATCATGGTCATGCCGATGATGATACCGGCAACAATGTTGATGATGGTGATAACGAGGCCTGCAATGGAGTCGCCTTTGACGAACTTCATGGCACCGTCCATGGAACCAAAGAGCTGGCTTTCACGGCTTAGCTCGCTGCGGCGGCGACGTGCTTCATCTAGGTCAAATGCACCGGCGCGAAGATCGGCATCGATGGACATTTGTTTACCCGGCATGGCATCGAGGGTGAAACGAGCGGCAACTTCCGCAACCCGTTCGGAGCCTTTTGCGATAACCAGAAATTGAACAATCGTAATAATCAAAAAGATAACCGCACCAACAACAAAGTTACCGGCCACAACAAATTGCCCGAATGACTCAATGACTTCACCCGCGTCGGCGTTGAGCAGAATGAGCCGGGTACTGGAGATGTTCAAGGCGAGTCGAAAGAGAGTCGTGATGAGAATGATGGTCGGATAGGCCGCCAGCTTGAGTGCACTCGCGATGTAGATCGAGATAAGCATCATGACGACGTTGATGGTGATATTGACCACGAGCAACAAGTCCAGCATTGGCGTTGGCAGAGGGATGATCATCATACCAATGATGCTCACCACGCCGGCAGCTAGGAATATGTCCGCGTAGCGCCGACTGAGTTCTGCAAAGTCGCCCTTCAGGGCTCCGTCGAGTACTTGCCTCATAGGGGGCGAATCTCCGAGTTGGGTGGTTTATCTCTGGTCGAGCTTAGTAAAAAAATGGCCGATGTTCCAGAAATGACTGAGGAAATGGGCTGTCTTGAGAAAATACGCCGCAATGTCGTATCGACTCGCGAATTGTGAGAGAATCTCAGTGGGTTTGTATGGATACAGACCCGAGCGGTGAGGGTCGCGGCTTGATTGAGGTCGCGGTGACATGCTAGCTCTGAGAAAACGAACGCAAGAACGGGAAGTTGCGTTGTGACTGAACCAGATTCTCAAGGAATCCGCATGAAGATTCGCTATGCCGGTAGCACCCACGTGGGTATGAAGCGCACGCATAACGAAGATAATTTCTTTCTCCTGGGGGAAGAAAATCTTTACGTCGTCGCCGATGGTATGGGTGGGCACGCCTCGGGAGAGGTTGCGTCCAAAATAGCGGTTGAAACTCTGGCAAATTTTTTCATCGATACCTCACGCGACAAGGAAGTGACTTGGCCCTACAAGGAAGACCGGTCGCTCAATTACGATCAGAATAGATTGATTACTGGCATCAAGTTGGCCAACCGGCAGGTATTTGAAACATCACAGAACGATGCGCGACTACGCGGTATGGGAACGACTCTGGTCGGGCTTTTGGTAGCGGAAAGTGGCGTTTACGTAGGCCACGTTGGTGACTCCAGGGCTTACCTGATTGAGAACGGTACCATCAAGCAGGTGACTGAAGACCATTCACTTTTAAACGACTACATGAAAGTTCATCAGCTCACGGAGGAGGAAATTGAAAATTTTCCTCACAAGAACGTCATTGTTCGTGCCCTGGGTATGAAGGACGCGGTTGAGGTGGATATTCATCGAGAAGAGCCTCGCCCGGGTAGTGCGTTTGTCATGTGCTCGGATGGACTCAGCGGGATGATTGATGACGACGAGATTCTAGAGATTTACAATCAGGCAGACGGTGATCTTGAAAAGGGCTGCCAAAGCTTAATTGCCAAGGCCAATGCCAATGGTGGCAACGACAACGTCACGGTGGTGATCGTAACCTTCGAAGATTGATCACTTTTCTTCTTCTTCTTTTTTATTAATAAATCGAATTATTCTCATGCCTTAGGTGCTTTTCTGCCCTTGTCTAGAGAAAGAGCCGATAGGTTGAGGCCATGACCGGTCTTCTTGATAGATTGCCATTTGAAACCGATAGGTGCACAGTGCTCACCGTCTGAAACTGGGGGAGATGATGGCTTACCAGGTACTGGTTGTTGAGGATGAACCCGATCTACAAATTATCTATCGCGATGTTCTAAGTCGCGAGGGTTTTGAGGTGCATTTGGCCGGTGATGGTGAAGCTGGACTTCGACGCGTGAGCACTGAGCACTTTGATTTGATGGTGGTGGATTTTCTCTTGCCTAAAATGGACGGCGTTGAGTTGCTCGAAGAAGTTGAGAAGCTTGGGGGGCGGCCGGTCATCTTTGCCAGTGCAGTGATGCGAGATGAAGTCACGATTCAGCACCTTAAAAATATGGGCGTACGTTGGTTTCTCGAGAAGCCATTTCGATTGAGTGCGCTGCGTTCTATTTTAGCCGAAGCCAAAGAGCTCTTGGATAAGCGCGCGGCTTAAGAAACCGGCTCCTAAGGGTAAACCACTTCCATGAGGGTGAGCCCGCCGGGTGGTGCTGTGACGCCAGCATATTCACGGTCCTTTTTATCCAGCGCTTCTTGAATATTTTCCAATTCAAATTTTCCAAGTCCGGTTTCGACGATGGTGCCCGCAAGGATGCGGCACATGTGACGACAAAATGCATTCGCGTGAAATAGGATATCCACGTAGTAGCCCAAAGGCGGCCTGGCTACTTTGTCGATTTTGATGCTGTAGATTTCTCTTATGGCGTGGTCCGCATCGCAGTGGGCTGATCGAAATGCGTTGAAGTCGTGCTGGCCAACAAGCATGGCGGCAGCTTTTTCCAAGCGCTCCATATCCACGGGATTCAAAAGCCACCAAGCGCGATTGCGATCCAGGGCGGTGGGTTGAGGTCCGTGGTAGACCCGGTAGCGGTAGTATTTCGAGGAAGAGTTGAACCTTGAATTGAACTCTAAAGGAACTTCTTCGGAGCGGTGAACGGAAATATCTTTAGGCAAAAAGTTGTTGATGCCTCGGGCAAATTGCCAATCCAAAATTTTGCTGCGAACCGTGAAGTTGGCCACCTGGGCTAAAGCGTGTACTCCTGCGTCAGTGCGACCCGCGACTTGAAGGCTGGGTACACACCCAATCATCTTTGAAATTGCTTCTTCGATGGAACCCTGAATCGTAGGCTGGCCTGGCTGACGTTGCCATCCATTGTAGCCACTTCCGTCGTACTCAATGAGTAACCGGATATTGCGCTCTGGAATGTCGGATGAATCAGCCATGGCTGCGGGCCATAAACGACCGATTAAAGAAAGTCCATCCCAATGCCTAAGCTCCAGCCCGATGAGGACATATCCAGGCGGTTGGGCTGGCTGAATCCGTCAGCTTGTGACCAATTCCATTCAAAAAAGAAGTAGCTTGCGGCAATGCCATTTTTACGGCCCCGCGCTGCTGTGGTGGGTTCAAGAAAACTGAGATCAAGCATGACACCGACACTGGCGTTCATACCCGGAGTTGCGCCCTTACCTTTGGTGGTTTCGGTGGTTCCATCATCATTGGTTACGGTTCTTTCAGCGATGCTGCCCTCGGTGGTAGCCCACCAAAAGTGATAGTCCAGACCAAATGTAGCGTAGGCATCCAAAGGAATGTTCCATTCGCGATTGAGATAATCGATGCGGTAAACCAATTCGAGACTAACCGGAACCACAAGCAGTTGGGTGCTGCTGTTGCCTGGCTTGGACGCTGCAATCAACGCTGTTTGTGCTTCACGTTCTTGCTCGTCATCGCCATCGGTTTCGTAGCAGGTGATCTGTTTTTCTTGAGCATCTGTACAAATTCGGGCGTTGCCGGTGGTTTTCCACTGCCCAATACTGCCGCCAATGCCCAGCAACCCAAATCCGTCCCACACATAATGATGTGTGGAGAATGTGGTCATGACGGGGTCACCATCGCCGTACATCAAATTGTAGAAATCTTGTTTGGCAGCGTTTTTAGAAATCTTAGGCTGATAAGGCTTGAACTGAATATCTATGTGCCAACTTGCCAGGTCTTTGTCGCGTTTTGTTGAAGCCAAAGCAACGCCGCTGAGACTTACGCTGCTCAAAATAAACGCGATGAGAATGCCGATAGAGGTTTTCTTCATGACTTGAGTCCTCCACGTCGACGGCGCCAAAGAATCCCGAGGCCTGCCAACCACCATAAGGCGGGTGGGGCAGCGGTACAGTATCCATCTTTGAGGTCACCGGGGTAGCATTCAATAAAATCGCATTCATCTTGAGATTGAGCCACTTCAATATCCGAAGCAGCGCTTTCGTTGCCGGCCTCATCTACGGCAACCACGCAAAATTCGTAGGGCACACCGTTGTCTGCCCGGTAGTTAAGTGTGTCTGTGGTGGCGTCGGCAACGGTTAGCGCGAATTCTTGTGGGGTAACATCCCAGAGGGTGCAGTCTGCATCAGATGTATCGGATTCTTCTTGGATGTAGAGCTTCCAAGTGCTGATACGCGGCTTTTCGTCACTTACGGAGACCGGAATATCGATGGAGCCATCCAATGACGTAACCGGACCAATTTCGGGAGCGGATGGGGCGGCAGTATCGATAATAAAGGTGATAGCCGTCCAGGCTTCGCTGCTGCTGATGGTTACGTTGTCATCAACGGTTGCGGAGACACTGTCGACTGCAATGCAGAGTTTGAGTTCCGTATAATCAACCTCGGTAGCACAAGCATCGGTATCGAGGCGGTTGAAGATATCTTGGTTGGTCAGACTCATGCTCTCGATATCATCTGGAATAACCAAACCAATTGATGATGTCACCAGGGGAACTCCGCTGTCTTGCGAGATCGAGTCGCCACTTAGAGTTGCGCCGGTAATCACTTGATTGTTCGCATCCGCGCTTGGTGTGGTGCAGTCGTCTGAATCCGATGTTTCCCACCAGATATAGAGCTTGTCGTCTTCGAAGAGGGTCTGCGTCATGGAACTTGTAGTCAGGGTAAACTTGGCGCTTTGGCTTATGTTTTCCTCGGCACAGTGATTGCTCGTAAGGGTGGTACTGGTCTCGCTGTCGACCGTAAGAGTGAGGGTGGCATCCTCGGGCGGCGATGTGGTTACGCCCAAAGAGAATCCTAGAATTAATAATGCTTTCATCACGCTACCAATGTGTCTGACGAACTGTCGATTTAGAACTTAACGTTGTTACTAAGCCCTGCATTCAGACACTAGTGACTGGGTTTCAGGTAATCAAGTTACCCGCGGGGTGTAGTCTTCCTAGGCCGGCGATGCAACCGCCAGCAAATGGGGAGTATTCCCAGGATTGGAAACTATTTACCCAGGTGGTTCTCGATGAGAATCTCAGCCACTTGGACTGCGTTGGTGGCAGCGCCCTTGCGCAGGTTGTCGGCCACACACCAGAAAGCCAGGCTGTTGGGTGCAGATGGATCTTCTCGAAGTCGACCGACACAGGTTGCATCGGAGCCTGAGATTTCAAGCTGCGTGGGGTATAGATTGTTTTCTGGCTCGTCTTGAACGAAGAGACCGCGACCTTCGCGGAGGGCCTTTCGGGCATCATCTACACTGATATTCTTTTCAAATTCAGCGGTTATGGACTCTGCGTGGCCGTTAAAAACAGGTACGCGGACGCAGGTTGGGCAGACACCGAGGTCTGGGAGGTCCATGATCTTACGGGTTTCAAAGATCATCTTGTGTTCTTCTTTGGTGTACCCGTCATCTTTGAAGACGTCGATATGAGGCAGACAATTGAACGCAATGGTGTGCGGGTAAACACTGGGTTCGGTTTCTAAACCATTGAAAAGTTGTGAAACCTGAGTTGAAAGCTCGTCCATAGCCGCTTTCCCGCTGCCGCTAACCGCTTGGTAAGTTGATACAATCACACGTTTGAGGCCGCCAAGATCGTGCAATGGCTTCAGTGCTACCACCATTTGAATGGTCGAGCAGTTTGGGTTGGCGATGATTCCTTTTTGCTTGTAGCCGGCCACTGCCTCTGGATTCACCTCGGGCACAACCAAAGGAACTTCTGGATCCATACGCCACGCTGAGCTGTTGTCGATGACCACGGCTCCTTTTTCTGCGGCCAGCGGTGCGAGCTCCAGACTGGCTGAACCACCAGCAGAAAATAGAGCAATATCAACACCTTCAAAGGCTTCAGCGCAGGCCACACCCACGGTGTATTCTTTGTCTTGGAACGTGATTTTTTCGCCCGCGGTCCGCGGGGATGCAAGCGGTACCAGTTCGGAAACTGGAAAAGTTCGCTCTTCTAAAACGTTCATCATTTCACGTCCCACAACACCGGTGGCACCAACTACTGCAACTTTGTATGTCTTACTCATGCTCGCTATCTGCCGCAGGATATTCGGTTGGTCAATGATTGGTTTGACCTGTTTGAACTTTCGACGGCGGATTCCATATGTCGACATCAATTCTGACCATTTACGCGGCCTTGCAGGGTTGGTAGCGTGCCGACTCGTAAGCAATCCTGGCTCGCCGCATGACCCAGGGGTACCATTGCTTACAAAGTGGGATGGTGATGCAAAGCAAATTAAAGTGGATTCCGTTAATTATCGGCCTTCTGACTATGTCTGGGGCATGTTCCAAAGATGATCTGGCCTCACGCATTTGCGTGCCAGGTACATTTGAATGCACCGAGACTGGCGCGCGAACTTGTGACCTTAAAGGAACCAGTTGGTACGATACGCCCTGCGCTGAAGGTGAAATCTGCGTGGATGGCGATCCCGATGAGTGCCGTGAGAAGCTTTGTGAGCCTGGAGCCCGTGTTTGTGGTTCAGACCATCTTTACGTTTATCAGTGTGACGATACAGGCACATCGCTCTGTTATTCTCAC
>MDSW01174384.1_pt1 | contig 11455 bp, 9 predicted proteins | sample 811171 | NCBI WGS metagenome assembly MDSW01 (sample SAMN05326641, study PRJNA326480) | marine metagenome | isolation source: seawater | place: Atlantic Ocean: North West | collected 2012
AGGCATGTGGTCCCATTGCATTTATTCCATATGTAATTGCATGAAATATATGTCCTGGGGTTAATTCACTCATTGATCCTCCTGACCTTCTTTTCTGCTTAGTATCATTATAATGAGGAACAGCTGAATATATAGGATGTGTTATTGATCCTCCACCTGCACCAGTAGGTCCATGACAATGTTTACAAAACATTTGATAGAGAGCCTCACCATCAGTCATATTATGAGTATTATTCTCATAGGGATTAACAGCTTCCTCTCCGGCTAAAAGATAGTCTTCTAGCGTTGATGTGTAATTAAATGTTTTTAAATACCCCCTGGCAATAGTCCCTTTAACAGGTTCTCTAGCATTAAGACTATCTCTAAAAACTTTATTCTTCCCATAAGTTTCTAATGATGGAGATCTATACATATTTGGCATATACTCATAACCTCTTCCATCATTTCCACAAGAAACAAGAAACATATATATACTGCAAATTATAATAAATTTATACCTCATCTTTCTCATTTATTTCACTAACATTAGAATTCTTTAATAAAGAAATTATATCTTCTTTTTTCTTATCATAAAAAATTTCTACCAAAAATTTGTCATCAGTAGTTCTAGGGTCTGGACTAGTTGTTGTTGCTCCAGGATATAATTTATTTCTGAATAAATAGGTTAATGACATCAGGTGTGCAGAAAAAAGCACAGTACACTCAAACATAATTGGAACAAAAGATGGTAAATTATGATAAAAAGTAAAATTTGGTTTTCCTCCAATATTTAATGGCCAACTTTTTCCAACTCCTGAGATCATAATATAATAAATTAATAATGAACCGAAAGCTAACCCTATACACCCATAAATAAATGCTGTTATTGCCATTCTAGTTTCTTTTAATCCTAAAACTGGATCAAGACCATGAATTGGGAATGGACTATAAACCTCATTTACTATAAATTTTTGATTCTTTAAATTCTTAACAACGCTTAAAACGTCTTGTTCATCATCAAAAATAGCATGTATAATTTTATTTTTCATTTTCATTTTTTATATTCAGAACCTGATGATTTAAGAATACTTTTTAACTCTGCCTGGGCAACAACAGGAAATGCTCTAGAGTACAGTAAAAACAACACAAAAAAGAATCCAATGGTTCCAAGAAAGATACCAATATCAACAAATGTTGGAGAAAACATAGACCATGAAGAAGGCAGGAAGTCTCTATGTAATGATGTAACAATAATTACAAATCGTTCAAACCACATCCCAATATTTACAAAAATTGATAATATGAATGTTGCTACAAATGATGTTCTTATTTTATATATCCAATATAGCTGTGGAATTACAACATTACAGGTCATCATACTGGCATACGCCCACCAATAAGGACCGGTTGCTCTATTCAAGAATGCATATTGTTCGAACTCAACACCGGAATACCATGCCATAAAAAGCTCAGTAATATACGCGACTCCAACTAAAGATCCCGTAAAAAGAATAATTACATTCATATATTCAATATGCTTTATAGTAATATAAGCTTCCATATTAACTACTTTTCTCATAATAATTAATAACGTCTCAACCATGGCAAATCCAGAAAAAAGTGCACCTAAAACAAAATATGGGGGAAAAATAGTAGTATGCCATCCAGGTATAATAGAAGTAGCAAAATCCATACTTACAATTGAATGAACTGAAAAAACAAGTGGAGTCGCAAGTCCAGCTAGAACTAAAGAAACCTCTTCAAATCTTTGCCAATGCTTAGCTTTACCACTCCAACCAAAAGCCATTAAAGTATAGAGCTTCTTTCTCATTGGTGCTATTGTTTTATCCATTCTATCTCTTAACATTGCAAAATCTGGAATTAAACCAATATACCAAAAGACACATGAAACAGAAAAATAAGTTGAAATAGCAAATACATCCCATAATAAAGGAGAATTAAAATTAACCCATAGGGATCCAAATTGATTTGGTATTGGAAATACAAAATAAGCTAGCCATGGACGACCCATATGTATAAGTGGAAACAATGCTGCCTGAGCAACTCCAAAGATAGTCATGGCCTCTGCAGATCTATTAATAGCCATTCTCCATTTTTGTCTAAATAATAACAATACTGCTGAAATTAATGTCCCCGCATGACCAATACCAATCCACCATACAAAATTAGTAATATCCCAAGCCCAATCAACAGTTCTATTTAATCCCCAGGTCCCAATACCAGTGCCAATTGTATATGCCATACATGCAAAACCCCAGAGCATTAATACAGCAGATAAGGAAAATAAAATCCACCAATACTTATTTGCCTTCCCTTCAACTGGCCTAGCTATATCTCTTGTAATGTCGTGATACGTTTTATTACCAAGAATTAAAGGGTCCCTTATTTTTGATTCTTTATGCATTATGATTTATTTCTAACTTTAGTTTGATAAAAAACAGAAGGATTAACATTAAGATGATCTAATAAGTCATATGCTCTTGGATCAGTCTTCAGTGCTGAAACCTCACTTTCTGGATTATTTGCATCTCCAAAAACAATAGCATTCGTTGAACAAGAAGAGGCACACACAGTCTGAGCCTCTTCATCTAAAATAGGCCTACCTTCATTCTTAGCGGTTAATTTAAGTTCTTGAATCTTTTGTATACACATACTACACTTTTCAATTACTCCTCTAGATCTTACCACAACATCAGGATTTAAGACCATTTTACCAAAATCATCATTCATGTTAAAATCAAACTTATCATTATCTGAATATTGAAACCAATTAAAACGTCTTACCTTATAAGGGCAATTATTAGCACAATATCTTGTCCCAACGCATCTATTATATGTCATCTGATTAAGCCCTTCATTACTATGAGTTGTAGCCGCAACAGGGCATACATTTTCACATGGCGCATTATTACAATGCTGACACATTACAGGCTGGAAAACTACCTCTGGATTTTCTGAAGGCTCTTCCATGTCTTTATACATATCTATCGAAGAAATATTATTCTCTTTAGCAGTTTCTTTTGTCATATCAGAAGAATAATATCTATCTATACGCATCCAATGCATATCACGACTCTTCCTTATTTCTTCTTTACCTACAACGGGAACATTATTTTCTGCTTGACAAGAAATAACACATTCTCCACATCCAGTACAAGCAGTTAAATCAATTGATAGGTTCCAAAAATGGCCGTTTTTTAAATCATGCTCATCATAAAGACTAAGTTTATCTGCAGGCAAATCTCCTTTAAATGTTGGGTAAGTAACTCTATCATTACCTGATGATGGATCTTTAATAAAATCAGACAATGTAGTCTCTTTTACTATATCTCTTCCCATCATGGTATGATGTAATTGTATTGAAGCAAACTCATGTTCGCCTTCCACAAGCTCTATTGAAATCGTCTTAGAATTTAATAATGGGTAAGCATTAAAACCTACATTATTAGCTGCTTTCCCTGATTTTTGCCTTCCATATCCAAGTGCTAAGCCAACAGTATTATTTGCCTGACCAGGCTGTATCATTACTGGAACCTTCTCAATAATTTTATTGTCTGCCTTAATATTTACTATACTTCCATTAAGCGCTCCATTAGAAACATTCCAGTTTTTTAAATTAAGTTTTCTAGCTGTGCTAGCAGATATTGTCATGTAATTATCCCAACACGCTCTAGAAATTGGATCTGGAAATTCTTGAAGCCATGGATTATTTGCTTGCGTACCATCTCCTATTCCAATTTTCTCGTATATAGAAATTTCAATTCCATTACTAGAATTTTCAAAAGACAACACATTTAAATCTAAAGGGGTAATTTGTGTTGTTCTTGGCTCTACATCACTAATTGAAAAGAATCCATCATGCACTGCTTTCTCCCAATTTACCCCTTTACTCCTCCAAAAATTAGATAAATAAGTATAATAGTCCTCTCGATCTATCCAATTTAACAAGGTTTCCTCAAACTGCCTAGTATTAAATAATGGAGCAATAGTTGGTTGCATTAATGTATAAACATTATGCGAAGGATGAAGATCCCCCCAACTCTCTAAATTATGATGTTCTGGACAAACATACTGCATTAGAGAGGCAGTCTCATCATGATATAATGAAGTAGATATAGTAAGGTCTACTTTTGATAATGCTTCATTAAATTCTTGGGCATTATACATGTTATAAGATGGATTAACTTTATAAGTTATTAATGCTCCTACAGAGCCATTCTGCATCTCATTAATTAGATTATTTACTTTACTAGTATCTCCCTGTCTAATAAAAGATGGATTTTTCATAGAAATTGTTTCTCCATAATTATCCAATATTGAATTAATACTATTTACTATTAATTGAGTACTGACATCATTACTATCACATACAACAAGTGAATTCCCTTTATTAGCTCTTAATCCATCAACTATTTCAATTAACCTATTATCATTAGGACTAACACCTTTAGCCAAGGAATTATATAAATCAGACAATAATACCTTCTGTTGAGATGGCTTAATAGCTATTCGTTTATCTGCATTTGAACCTGTTAAAGAAAGGTTTGTCTCTATCTGGTAATGCTTTGACATTTTACCACTCTTTGGATTTCTACCTTTAATATAATCGTTAGAATAATCATTATTAAGCCAATTGCCTATAAAATCTGCTCCAAATGAAACTATAACATTTGCTTTCTCAAAATCATACGCTGGAATTACTCTTAACCCAAATGATTGCTTATTAGCATTTAAAATCCCATCGTAAGGGACAGAATCATACATGATGTGCTCAACATTTGGATACCTTTTGGAAAAATCAGCAAAAATATTGCTAATAGAAGGACTAATAATCGTTGAAGTTAATAAAACTATTTTCTTACCATTAATGTTGGTAAGCCGTTCTTTAATCTCCAAATCTATTTCTGACCAATCTACATCATTGCCGTTCTTTAATGGATTTCTCAATCTAGCAGAATCATATAAAGACAGAACTGAAGCCTGTACTCTAGCATTAGTACAGGTTTGATTATTTTCAATCTTTATTGGTCGTCCTTCTCTATTTTTAACTAAAATGCTTGCATAATCTCTACCATCATAAATAGATGTAGCGTAATAATTCGCAACTCCAGGAATAATCTCATCAGGCTTAACAACATATGGAATTGACTTAACAATTGGAGTTTCGCATGAAGCTAACGTTGCTGCTGCAGTAGAGAACCCTAAAAACTTTAGAAAATCTCTTCTAGAAGTTGATGTGCTAGAAAGATTAGTCTCAGATAAGAAATCATCAAGTGGCAATTCCTCTACAAATTCATTATGGGACAACTTTTCAATAGCGGAATCATTCTCTAATTGCGCCAATCCTTTCCAATATTTTTTATTATTCTTCATCTTTCAAATTCTTAATAATGACATTTAGCACATTCTAACCCTCCCATTTTATCAACAGTTATCTTCTCTCCTTTATATTTTTCCTTAAGTTGTTCATGTAAATGAGTATAATAATTATTTCCTTCCATTTGAACTTCCGTTTCTCTATGACAATCTACACACCAACCCATAGTTAATTCTGAATATTGATAAAGAACATCCATTTCCTCAACTGGTCCATGACAATCTTGACATTCAAGATTTCCAGCAACAACATGCTGCGAATGATTAAAATATGCATGGTCAGGCAAATTATGTATCCTTACCCATTCAATTGGCTTTTGCTGATATCCCTCAATATATTTTCTTGTCTCAGGATCAAAACCAATAGCATCATAAATTTTTTGAATTTCACCTTTTCCAGAAGGACCTTCACTTATATAAGTATGACAGTTCATACAAACATTTGCTGAAGGGATACCTGAATGTTTACTATGTCGTGCAGAAGAATGACAATAATTACAATCTACACCATTAGCACCTGCATGAAGTTTGTGGGAAAATGCAATTGGCTGAGCTGGAGCGTAATTAGTTGTAACACCAACACCCATTAAACCATCATATGTAAACTTTAACATTATAACCACAAAAACAGAAGATATAAAAACAACATTTATATTCTTAGAAATAAATAAATTATACTGATTGATTAGAGTCTCTGGAACAGTTTCCGTCTCTTGATCTAAAGCTGTTTTAAGGCTGTTTTTCACAGAAACCAGCAAAAAGACTAATGTTACCAAAACTAACGCAACAAGCATTAACTTAGTTGAAGTACTCATACCTTGATTAGAAGCCTCTGCACCTGAAACAGAAACTATAATTTCAGGCTCTGGTGGATTTTCTAAATAAGCCAGCAAATCTGAAAACTCATCATCTGAAAAATCAAATGATGTCATTACAGATTTATCATACTCCTCAAAAATCTTAATTGCTCTTTCATCACCACTAGCAATCAATTGCTGAGAATTTCTAATCCATTTAACCAACCATTCTTTATCATATTTTTCAGTTACACCCTTAAGACCTGGCCCAACTAACTTAGCCTCAGTCATCATATGACAAGCAGTACAATTTTGTTTGAAAAGCTTTTCTCCACTCTTAACATCATCTGCAAATAGATGAGACGCTAGAAAAGACACTACAACGAAAAATAATATTCGATAATTAAAACTATTATTTTGGATCATATTCTATATAAAAATATATTCTGTTTTATGGCCAGCAAATTTATATTTTTCTATCATAATATAATATGATTTATATCACATTTTTCAGTAGTGAGGTGTATTTATAATGATTCTAAATAACACTAAAGATATAACTAACTATCTTAAAATACGTTATGATATCTCAATAACTTTTTTAACTTCAGGAACAGCATTCTTTACCGCAACCTCTACTCCATTACTCAAGGTCATCATACTAATATTACAACTACTACAGGCTCCTAGCAACTTTACCTTCACTACCCAATCATCAGTTAGCTCAACAAAATGAATATCACCACCATCAGACTCTAAGAAAGGCCTAATTTCGGCGAGTGCTGCTTTAATCTTATCAATAATTTTTTGATCTGTAATAATGCCCATTTTATTTTGTTTTACACCCTTTTGAGTGTGTTAGTGCTACTGATTTCGTGGCAGCTAAGTTAATATTTCTTTTTTTAACTGATTCAACTATATTCTTTGCCATATTTAATAACTCTAAAGCAATAGGTGTCGCTCCTTGCAATACTGCTGGTCTTCCTGCATCTGCTGCTTCTCTTAATGACTGAACAATTGGAATTTCTGCCAATAACTCAATACCCATCTCCTTGGCCAATACTTTTGCGCCTTCTTTACCAAAAATATAATACTTGTTATTAGGCAGTTCTTCGGGTGTAAAATACGCCATGTTCTCAACAATCCCTAAAACAGGCACGTTAATACTTCCCATTTGAAACATATTTACTCCTTTTTTTGCATCAGCAAGAGCAATATCTTGAGGTGTACTTACAACTACAGCTCCAGTAACTGGAATAGATTGAACTAAAGACAAATGTATGTCTCCAGTTCCTGGAGGAAGATCAACAATAAGATAATCCAGCTCACCCCAATGAGTATCCCAAAGTAATTGATTTAATGCTTTTGAGGCCATTGGCCCTCTCCAGACCACTGCCTGCTGATCTTGTGCAAAAAAACCAATAGAAAGTAACTTTACACCATAACTTTCCAAAGGTTTAATTTTAACCCTGCCTTCTATCTCAACAGAGCTAGGCACAGATCCTTGCAACCCAAACATAATATGCATCGAAGGACCGTAAATATCTGCATCTATAACACCAACTTTATAGCCTAAATCAGCTAAACTAACTGCTAAATTCGCTGCTATTGTTGATTTGCCCACACCACCCTTTCCAGAAGAAACAGCAATAATATCTTGCACTCCTGGGATTGGACTCCCTTTTATTTGAGTGTCTTTCTCAGGAGCATTAATAATCATATTCACCTTTACCTTTGCTTTTTCAAAAGCATAATCATGTATCGCTTTAATACAATCAACCTCAACCCTCTTTTTATAATGTAATGTTGGTATCTTAATCTCTATATCAATTTCAATATCAGTACCAAAAATTTGAATATTCTTAATAGCTCCACTGTCAATAACATTAGACTCTTCATTAGGCAGAGTAATATTAGATAATGCAGCTATAACAACTTCTTTGGTAAGTTTCATTTTAGATAATTCTTAAGTACTACAAAGATATATGTTTTTAATGATAGTGTTTTGCAAGAAATATATTTTTTATATTAGCGTAACATAAAACGCAAATAAGTAATTGGCATACCTTGATCTAGAAAGATTTTTTCATAATGAGTTTTAATATCTATATGCTTTCTTATAACGGGAGATCCATATAAGTCATGCGTACTATCTTCTAAAACATGATTTTCTGAAGTAATGATTCCTAAAGTAAATCCATGCAAAAATTGACTATCTGTCTTTAAATGAATCAACCCGTCTTTATTTAAAATCTTAGAATATCTTGTTAAAAAATTTGGATGAGTTAATCTTTTTTTTGCTCTACCTCTTTTAAGCTGAGGATCAGGAAAAGTAATCCAAATTTCATCAACTTCATTTTTCTCAAAACATTTTTCGATCCAATCAATACGAATACGTAAAAAACCAACATTCTTTAATCCTTTTTCTTGAGATTCAGATGCTCCCTGCCACATTCTTGCTCCTTTAATATCAATACCTAAAAAATTCTTTTCTGGGAACCTTTCAGCTAAACCAACGCTATACTCACCCATTCCACATCCTAACTCCAATACCAAAGGATTCTTATTCTTAAAAAAATTCTTTTTCCAATTTCCCTTTAAAGGATATCCTCTTCTTAGCAGCTCTAAATTAGGCTGTTTAACATTAGAGAACTCGGCCATTTGAGCAAACTTTCTTAATTTATTTTTTGCCAAAATATTTTTTTTAACACAAAAATACTTTGTTTTGATTATTTTCGGCCTGTGAAAACAAAAAAAAGAATTTTAGTTGCACCACTTGATTGGGGAATAGGTCACGCAACAAGATGTATTCCTGTTATTAATGCATTAATCAATAATAACTATGATGTGATACTTGCAGCTGACGGCAGGCCAATGCATCTTTTAACTAAAGAATTCCCTAAATTAGAAATTATTCGTCTTAAAGGATACAGTATAAAATATCCTAAATATTTACCTATGAGTATAAGCATGCTTTTACAGCTGCCAAGACTTCTATATAATATTAAAAAAGAAAAAAATACTCTGGAATCTATCATAAAAGATTATAGCATTGATGGTGTGATTTCAGATAATCGTTTTGGGCTACATACAAAACAAGTGCCTTGTGCATTTATTACTCATCAACTAAAAATTCAGAGCCCTTATTTTACTAAAACTATTCAAAGGATTAACTATCAATACATTAATAAATTTAATGCTTGCTGGGTAATGGATGATAAAAAAAATAATCTAGCCGGAATTTTATCAACCCCTAAAAAAACACCAAATAACACTATCTATATAGGCCCTCAATCTCGATTTAAATATCAAAAAATCCAAGCAAAATATGACTTTCTAGCAATAGTCTCTGGACCTGAGCCACAACGAACAATACTAGAAAAAGGACTTAAAAAAGCTTTAAAAGAAAGAAAAGAAAAATCTCTTATAATATTAGGGAAACCAGAAGCAGATAACACTAAAAAAATAGGTAATCTGACTATTCAGTCACATTTAAATGCAAAAGATTTAAATAAGGCAATATTAAGCTCAAATCTTATTATATGCCGTCCTGGATACTCCACGATAATGGATTTAGAAAAACTTATGAAAAAAGCCTTCTTTATACCAACTCCGGGACAAACAGAGCAGGAATATTTAGCTAAAATATTTAGTCAAAAGAAAATTTGTTATTCTCAAAAACAAAGTGAATTTGATTTTGAAAAAGCGATAAAAGAAAGTGAAAATTATTCTGGTTTTGTTGAATTCAAAAAAGCAGAAATAGATTGGAAAGAATTATTTTCCCTTTTCTAGAATAAATGAAAAGGTCGAGCCAATGCCAACAGTGCTTCTAACATTTATTTGCTGATTATGTCCTTCTAATATATGCTTAACAATAGCTAAGCCAAGACCTGTGCCTCCAATGTCTCTAGACCTATTCTTGTCAACTCTATAAAATCTTTCAAAAAGACGACCCAAAGAATCTTCTTCAATACCTATTCCATTATCTGCAATTTCAATCAACATATTATTGTCCATGTCAAAAAATTTCACCTCCGTAGTTCCTTCTTTTTTTCCATATTTAATAGAATTACTAATAAGATTCATAAATACTTGCTGAATTTTATCTCGATCTCCTATTACATATTCAGATTGAGATTGATTCGATAATTCTAATTTAATATTCTGTTGACCCGCCTTCATCTCAAAAGCTTCAATAACTTCCTTTGCAAGATTAATTATATTAAATGGCTGGAATTCTAAGCGAGAATCCTCTGTCTCTAATCTAGAGATAACTTCTAAATCTTCCACTATATTAATCATCCTATCAACACTCTTATTAGTTCTTTCAAGATATTTCATATTAATATTCTCATCACTGAGCCCCCCATCTAATAAGGTTTGAATATATCCTTGGATATTAAAAATTGGGGTTTTAAGTTCATGTGAAACATTGCCAATAAATTCTCTTCTATAATTCATATCCCTTTTATAAGCATTCAATTCCTCTTCCTTTGCATCTGCCCACGCTTCAGCCTCTCTTTCCACATTATCAATGTCTAAATCTCTAATATTTGAAGTCCCTTTAAACTTATATATACTTTTATAAATTACCTTGATTTTCTCATGAAAAAACTTTTTTACCACATAATAAATAAGTGCAATTACAAACAGAAAAAATAAAATTAAGCTAAAAAAACCATTCAGCCTATCATCCACTAAATAAAACATAATAATTGCAAACGCAAAAATGACAATACTTAAAAAAACAGCTATACGAATTGGAGTATTAATCTTCATTATACATCAAATTTATAACCTACCCCCTTTATAGTCTTAATATACTGACTACCTATTTTCTCTCTTATCTTACGAACATGTACATCTATTGTTCTGTCTCCGACGAAAGCATCTTTCCATATCTCAGTTATAATCTCTTCTCTTGTAAATACTCTGCCCGGTATAGTCATTAAATAATATAATAAATTAAACTCTTTTCTTGCCAAGTGGACTTCCTCATTATTATATAGCAACAAATGTTTCTCCTTATTAATCTCTATATCAGCTATCTTTATATTACTGTCTATTTCTTTTGTTTTATTTCTTTTTAAAAGAGCCTTTATCCTGCTAACCAATAGTTTTGGCTTAATCGGTTTCGTAACATAATCATCTGCTCCAGCATCAAATCCTGCTAATTCAGAATATTCCTCTGAACGTGCTGTCAAAAACAAGATCAATACAGAGTCTAATTCTGGAATTTTTCTTATCTCCGAACAAGCAGTAACCCCATCCATCTCAGGCAT
>MDSW01194846.1_pt1 | contig 11455 bp, 11 predicted proteins | sample 811171 | NCBI WGS metagenome assembly MDSW01 (sample SAMN05326641, study PRJNA326480) | marine metagenome | isolation source: seawater | place: Atlantic Ocean: North West | collected 2012
CCAGATGATTTTAATTTATGTTTAAAAAATAATATTAAGGCTGAAGAAACAGTCGATGATGATGGAAAGTATACTAAGCATGTTCCATTATTTGAGGGTATTCATATTTTTAAAGCAAATAAAGTTGTTATTGAAAAATTGAAAGAACAAAAAAAATTATTATCAAATGGTGAATTAGTTCACTCTTATCCTCATTCTTGGCGTTCAAAAGCACCTTTAGTTCATAGGGCGACTCCGCAATGGTTTATATCGATGGAAAGCCATGGTTTAAGAAAAAAAGCTTTAAAGTCAATTGATGAAACTAATTTTTATCCAAGTAAAGGAAAAGAAAGATTAAAATCAATGATTGAATTAAGACCCGACTGGTGTGTCTCAAGACAGAGAGTATGGGGAGTACCAATTCCAGTATTTTTTTCAAAAAAAACGAATGAAGTTCTAATTGATGAAGAAGTGACAGAAAATATTGCAGCTATTTTTGAGAAAGAGGGTGCAGATTGTTGGTTTGAACAAGACACACAAAGATTTTTAGGTAAAAAATATAAAAGTGATGATTACCAAAAAATGACCGATATTGTTGAAGTTTGGTTTGATAGCGGCTCAACACACGCATATGTTCTCGAAAAAAGGAAAGACTTAAAGTGGCCCGCTTCGATGTATCTTGAAGGATCAGACCAACACAGAGGATGGTTTCATTCATCACTTTTGGAGTCTTGCGGAACAAGGGGGAGAGCTCCTTTTGATTCTATTTTATCCCATGGATTTGTTGTTGATGGTAAAGGTTTAAAAATGTCAAAATCACTTGGAAATATTATTTCGCCTGAGGATATTTTAAAAAAATATGGAGCTGACATATTAAGAGTATGGGTGGCAGCATCCGATTATGCTGAAGATCTAAGAATAGATTATTCAATTTTAGAACAACATGCAGAGTCTTACAGAAAAGTTAGAAACACTTTTAGATATATTCTAGGTAATTTAAATGACAAATTTGAAAAAATAGATTTTGACAAAATTAATATTAAAGACTTCCCAGAACTTGAGCAGTACATGCTACATAAAATTTATAACTTAAGTATTATTTTTGAAAAAAACTTTGAAAAATATAATTTTCATACAATTTATAAGGAACTTTTAAATTTTTGTAATTCTGATTTATCTGCTTTTTATTTTGATATAAGAAAAGACACTTTATATTGTGACTCCCTAGATAGTAATAAAAGAATTTCAACAATCAAATTTTTAAATATTGTTATCGAAATATTATTGAAATGGTTTGCACCGGTACTATCTTTTACTACAGAAGAAATTTTTTCGCTTTTAAAAATTAATGAAGAAGGAAGTGTACACTTAGAAAAGTTTCCAATAATACCTTCTAGCTGGAATAATGAAGATTTGAATAACAAATGGACTGAACTAGTAAAAATTAGAGATAAATGTAATAGCAGCATTGAACTTAAAAGAGTATCAAAGGAAATCGGCTCAAGTTTGGAAGCAACATTAAAAATACATTTAAACGAAAAATTAATTAAACTGTCTTCAGGAACAGATTTTTCTGAGCTATGTATTACATCAGGTGCAAAAGTAGATAAAATTAACAATGATAGTTCAGATGAAATTATTGTTATTACAGATAAAGCAGAAGGAAAAAAATGTAATGTTTGTTGGAAAATTTATAAAGATAAATGTGACAGACATGGAGCTTTATAATTTAAATAGTAAATGAATAAAATAATTTCTAAAAAAATTATAAAATATTTTGTTATTGTTTTATTTATTTTTTTAGCTGATAGATTCTCAAAGTTATATATATTATCTGTTCTTCAAAATTATGGAGATGTCTATATAAATATAAACTCTTATATAAATTTAATTTTAGTATGGAATCATGGTATAGGATTTGGATTATTTTCATATGATCAATCTGAAATATACAATCTTATGACTATTTTGATAGCCTTTATAAATTTATTTATCGTTTATTTGATTTATAAAACAAAAGATGTAAGTGCTTATTTTTTTTTAATTATATTAGGAGGATCTCTCGGGAATCTATATGATCGCATTTATTATTCCGCTGTGCCAGATTTCATAGATATAAGCTACAAAGGTTACCATTGGTTCGTTTTTAACGTTGCAGATATTTTTATATCTTTAGGAATTATTTGTCTTATTATTGCTGAATTATTTAACTATAAAAAGAAAAATGAAATTTAAAAAAATAATTATATTTTTATCTTTGCTATTTTTTATTTTCTCCTGCTCAGGTGCAAAGGATGCGCTACAAGGAAAAAAAAGATCGGAAAATAGTGATGAATTTTTAATTGAAAAAAAAAATCCTTTAACGGTACCACCAGATATGAATGAATTGCCAGTGCCTCTAGATCAGGAAGATGAAAATTTAAATGAAAATGAAGAAGAAATAGATATTAAAAAAGTATTAATTAACAATGAAAGCGAAGATATAGATACAGATATTGATGATGAAGGCATAGATGATTTAGAAAAATCAATAATTGAGAAAATAAATGACTAGTCATGTTGACATCTAATATTAATTATAAAAATTTTAGTAATTTAAAAAAAAAAAAATTAAAAAAATTCTCCAAAGAAAATTGGTTTAAAGAAATCAAACTATTAGATTCTTTAAAATCAAATTATAAATATAGCTATTCTAAAAACCAAATAAAAAAAATTAAAAAAGATAAATATTTTAGATTAATAGGAATTGGAGGATCTACTCTTGGCGCTGAAGCAATTTATCAATTTTTAAACCATAAAATAAAAAAAAAATTTATATTTGTTAATAATTTGAATCCAAAATTAGAATCTTTTAAGAAAAAAATAAAAGCAACAAATATTATAATATCTAAATCTGGTAATACACTTGAAACTGTTGCTAACTCAAATTTGTTAATAAAAAAAAATAAAAATATTTTTATAACTGAAAATAAAAAAAGTTACTTAAGTAATCTCGCACATTCTTTAAAAGCAGATATTATTGAGCATAAAAATTATATCGGGGGTAGATATTCTGTTCTTTCTGAAGTGGGAATGCTTCCAGCCGAAATAATGGGCTTAAATGAAAAAAAATTTAAAAGATTTAATTATTTGATAAATAATAATAATTTTTTGAATGAATTAATTAAAAATGTTTATTCAATCTTGAAGTTTGTTAAGGAAAAAAAATTTAATTCGATAATTCTAAATTATGATTGTAATTCAGAAAATTTATTTAAATGGTATCAACAATTAGTTGCCGAGAGTTTAGGAAAAAAATCAAAAGGTATTCTTCCAATTATATCGAGTATGCCTATGGATAATCATAGTTTAATGCAATTGTATTTAGATGGACCAAAAAATAACTTTTTTACCTTTTTTTCTGCTAAAGAAATAAAATCAGATAAGATAAATAATAAATTTTTAAATAAAAGTCATAACTATTTGAAAAATAAATCTTTTTCAAAAATTATTTATGCTCAAAAAAATGCAACAGAAAAAATTTTTTTAAAGAAAAAACTTCCCTTTAGATCATTTGATATAAAATTTAAAAATGAGGAGGTTTTAGGTGAATTGTTTTGTTTTTTTATTTTAGAAACAATTTTGTTAGGTAAAGCACTTAAAGTTAATCCGTTTGATCAACCTTCTGTAGAGCTTATAAAAAAAGAAACTAAAAAAATATTATCAAAAAAGTTTTAAAAATACGATTTTTGATATTCCATAATTCTCTGATCTTTTAATAATAAAATCACTACCCAAATCATCATCTTGTTTTTTATGTCGGTGCAACACTACTATTCCAGTTTCCTTTAATAATTTTGTTTTAACTATATTATTAAGTAGGATTTTTATATCTCCTTGTTTATATGGAGGATCTAAAAAGATTAAATCTAACTTTTGTTTTTTTAAATTATTATTCTTATAAAAATTAAAAGCATCATCATCAATTACTAATGCTTTATTCTCACATTTAAGTTTTTTTATATTTTTATGTAAAATTTGAAGAGATTTATAATAGTTTTCAAAAAAAAACACTTTTGAGGCACCTCTAGAAATACACTCCAAACCAAAAGATCCAGTTCCTGAAAATAAATCAAGCACTAATGAATTATTTAAATTTATATTAGAATTTTTAGAATATTGAAGAATATTCAATAAAGATTCTTTAACCAAATCTTTTAGAGGCCTAGTATTTTTATCGTTAGCTTCAAAAATTTTAATACCCTTTAAAGCTCCACCAATTATTCTCATTTATCTATTATTTTAAAACCAATATCTTTTCTAAAAAAACCATTTCCCCAATTTAATTGATTTATTAGATTTATAGATCTTTCCCTTGAATTTTTAAATGTTTTTGAAATAGAAACAAAATTTAATACCCTTCCACCATTTGAAAATATTCCATTTTTATTACTTGTTGTTCCAGCATGAAAAATAAAGTCATTACTATTTAATTTTAATTTATCCAAATTTTCAATTTTTACATTATTAATAAATTTATCTGGGTATCCCTTCGAGCATAATACAATAGATAAACTTTTTTCTTCTTTCCACTCTATACTCAAATTTTTTAAATTTTCATCACAACAAGCATTAAAAATATCAAGTAAATCAGTTTTAAGAAGAGGTAGTATTGTTTGACATTCTGGATCTCCCATTCTTACATTATACTCAATCAAAAAAGGTTCATTATCTATTATCATTAAACCCGCATATAAAAAACCTTTATACTTTTCACCCATATCGCCAATTGCATTTAATGTTGGAGAAATTATTTTTTTAATAATTTTATTTTTTAAATTTTCATTAATTAATCCTGATGGACTATATGCACCCATACCCCCAGTATTTTTCCCTAGATCACCTTCGTTGATCCTTTTATGATCTTGAGCAGTATTAAACATTTTAAAGTTGCTTCCATCACAAACAACAAAAAAACTCATTTCTTCTCCTTTCAAAAATTCTTCAATAAGTATTTTTTTTGCTTCTCCAAATTTTCCATTAAAAATTTCATTTACCGCATCCTTTGCCTCAGATAAATTTTTTGTAATATAAACTCCTTTTCCTGCCGCTAAACCATCTGCTTTAATTACAATAGGAAATTTTGAATTTTCTAAAAAACTTATTGCATCTTCTTTTTTTTGAAAAATTCCAAATTTTGCTGTTGGAATATTATATTTTTTACAAATATTTTTAGTAAATGTTTTAGAACCTTCTAATTGTGAAGGTTTTTTTCTAGGACCAAAAACTTTAATGTTATTATTTTCTAAAAAATCTACAATGCCATTTACTAATGGCTTTTCTGGACCGATTACAACTAAATCAACTTTTGTGTCTTTTAAAAATTTTAAAATTTTTTCGAAATCATCAATATCTAAATCTATATTTTCTGCTAATTTTTGTGTTCCAGCATTACCTGGTATGCAGTAAATTTTGTTTGCTTTTGATGATGTAGAAATAGTTTTACATATAGCATGTTCTCTACCCCCACTTCCTATGATACATATAATCATATATAAATACATTTCTACATAATGAAAAATAAATTAGCCAGAATAAAATATTTACCAAATAATTTTGAGATTCTAGAAGAGGGAGATCATGTTATTTGTGCTGTCTCAGGAAAAAAAATATTTCTAGATAAATTGAACTATTGGAATGTTGAACTTCAAGAAGCTTATTTTTCATACGTTGAAGCTTCACAAAAAAGAGATGAATTAACAAAAAAAACTTAATTTATTTCCATCTATCATGCGACCAGATCCATTGATCAGGATTCTTTAATATCATTTTTTCTAATATTTTATTAAGTTCTAATGTTATTTGATTTTGAGATAATTTTGCATCAAATTTTATTGGTTTGCTAAAAGATATCTTAAAATAATAATTTTTAACTCTCTCTATATAAACTGGAATAACAGTGCATCCATATTTTTTTACTAATTGCGCAGGTATTGTTGTCGTTTTAGCAATACGATTAAATAACTTTATATCTTCACCTTCGCTAACTCTTTGATCAATCATTAATGCTGCAGAAAAATTTTTTTTTAACAAACTTAGTAAATCTCTAGTTCCGCTTTTACCTTTTTTAATTTGATTTTTGCATATAAAATTTTTTCTTATATTTTCCATAATAATATTTAAAAAAGGATTATTAAGAGGTCTATAAATTGCACATAAGTTTATACCTGCTTTTTCTATTTCCATAGCCATTAGTTCAAAGTTATTGAAATGTCCTGAAATAAATACTGCTTGTTCGTTATTATTTTTTATTTCGTTAAGATAATTCAAACCTTCAACTTCAACATATTGATTTAAATTATTTTTTTTAAATTGTTTTAAAAAGACATATTCCGACAATATTCTTCCGTAATTACTCCACATATTATTAATAATATAATTTCTTTCTTTTTCTGAATTACCAATATTAGAATTTTTTAGGTTAGTTTGAATTTTACTATTTGATCTAAATAAAGGACCAATTTTTTTTCCAATAATCGCCCCTAAGTTTGAGGCGTTTTTATAACCAATTATTTTAAAAATAATAAATAATAAATAAATAAAAACAAATTGAAAAAAATATTTTATTATTTTCATATTTTTTCTTTAATTAATTCTATAAATTTATCTTTATTTTCAATTTCTAATCTAACTTTTAAATATTCAATATTAAAACCTTTTAGATTTGAGTCTAGTCCGATTCTACAAAAATCCTTTTCTGTAGTAAGCAAAGTACAATTGCTAAACTTATTATACATATTTTGAAGTTCGGTATAAGAGTAATTATGATGATCAGGAAATGAAAATGTATTAATTATATTTAAATTATTTTCTTTTAATAATTCAAAAAAGTTTGATGGATTTCCTATTCCTGCAAATGCACAGACTTTTTTTTCTTTGAATCTATTAATATCCAAAGCTTTATATTTTGAGTAGAATATTTTTGAACTTTTATTTGCTTTATATATTTCATTTTCAATTTTACTATCCTTATTTCCATTAATTAAAATACAGTCCGCTCTTCTTAATGCAGATAGTTTCTCTCTTAATGGACCGGCAGGAATTACAAATTGATTTCCAATCCATTGTTTTTGATTGAAACAAACAATATTTAAATTTTTATAAATTGATAAATCTTGGAATCCATCATCAAGAATTGCTAAATCATGACCATTTTTAATTAGAGAGTTTAAAGAGTCTTTTCTATTTTTTAAGAAAAATGTTTTTCCATTTTCCTGCAGCATATTTATTTCATCTTCAAGATAACTATAGTATTTTTTTACAAAAGCAGGATTCTTGCCTAAAGATTTAGTTATTTTAAAAATTTCTTTTGCAAGTGGGGTTTTGCCAGTTCCTCCTACATAAATATTTCCCACACAAATAATTGGTACTGAGAATTTTTTTTCAATTTTTATAAGCTTACTTATGAAAGATAGAAATAACAATAAAAGAGAAATTGGATATAAGATTATAGACCAAAAAGATAATCTTGAATTATCCCAAAATTTTGGTTTTTTGAAATTCATAATTCAACAAAATCTAATAATTTCTTTTTCATTATTTAATAAAATTTGGTTACCTGTATAGGCTAATTTTTTTATAATTTGTTGAGAATTATTTTTTTTTTTTATGAAATTTATCAATTAAATTTTCTAAACTTTTGTGTGACTTAATTTGTGTCGATATACCATGTTTTTTTAGAAAATCGTAAACTTCCTCAAAATTTTCTATATTTGGTCCATGTAGAATTCTATTTCCTAATCTTGCTGCCTCTAGTGGATTTTGTCCTCCACTTGCAAATATAGATTTTCCCATAAATGCTATTTTAGAAAATTTTAAAAATAATTTTGTTTCTCCAAAAGTGTCAACAAGATAAATATCAGTATTTTTATTTATTGGTCTATTTGATGTATGTAAATGCACTTTCAAATTATTTGATTTTAATTCACTTTTAATTTCATTTACCCTATTAATGTGTCTAGGAACTATAATCGTAATAATATTATTATATTTTTTTTTTAAGCTTGTATGAACTTTTCCACAAAATAATTCTTCTCCATCATGTGTACTTATTGCTGAAAAAATAATTTTTTTATTTCTAAAATTTTTTTTTATTTTTAAATTTAATTGATCTTTCAATTCTAAGTTACTCTGTGAAAATTTTAAATTTCCTATTTTTTTAACATTCCTCGCTCCTAAAGATTTTAAATAATTACATGTCTCACTATTTTGACTTAGACATAAATCGAATTCGCTAAATATTTTTTTCGAAAAAGAAATAATACTATTCCATTTTTCAAAAGATTTTTTTGTAATTCGCGCGTTTATTAAAATTAATGGAATATTTTTTTCTTTGATTTTTTTAATCATATTTGGCCAAATTTCAGATTCAATAAAAAAAACTGCTTTTGGTCTCCAGTGATTCAAGAATTTTTCCACTAAAAATTCAGTATCTAATGGAAAAAATTGATGAAAAGTTTTTTTTAATTTTAATTTTTTTAATATTTTTGCAGAACTTAAAGTATTTGAGGTAACTAATATTTTCTTAATATTTTTATTTTTTTCCAGCTTTTCAATTAAAGGTATTATACTTAAAATTTCACCTACACTCGAACCATGAAACCATATCAAGCTTTTATTTGTTTTATTTTTAAATTTACCAATTTTTTCTAAAAATCTTTTTGGATCTTCTTTCTTTTTAAATATTCTATAAATTATTATTATTGGTGAGATTAAAAATATAAAATTTATTGATAGTCTATAAAAAAATAACATTAATCTTTTCTAAGTTGTTTTTCGTAGAAATTTTTATAAATATCGGATTTTTGTAAAAGTTCTTTATGATTTCCTTCAGCAACAATTTTTCCATCATTAACAACACAAATTGTTTTAGAATTCATTACCGTGGAAAGTCTATGTGCTATCACTAAAGTTGTTCTATCTTTTGTTAGTAATTTAATTGCTTCTTGAATTTTACTTTCTGTCTCAGCATCTAAAGATGAAGTAGCCTCATCTAACAAAATAATTTTACTTTTTTTCAACATGGCTCTAGCTATAGACAATCTTTGTTTTTCACCTCCAGATAGCCTAGTTCCATTTTCTCCTATTATAGTTTCTAGTCTGTTAGGTAATTTATCAATAAATTCCATACAATATGAGAGTTTTGCAGCTTCTAAAATTTCATCTTCAGTAGCATCTAACTTAGCATAAGCTATATTATTTTTTATAGTATCATCAAATAATGTTGTATCTTGATTAACGAGAGAAATATTTTTTCTTAAAGAAGAAATAGAAATGTCGTATATTGATTGATTGTCAATTAATATATCTCCTGAAACTTTATCGTAAAATCTTGGCAATAAGTTTAGTATTGTAGATTTTCCAGCACCGCTATGACCAACCAATGAAGTCATCTCACCTCCAGCAATTTTAAGATTTATGGAATTTAAAACTTCTCTTTCTTCGTTATTATATTTAAAACTAATATTTTTAAAATTTATTTCACCTTTTTCTATTTTTAATATTGATGCATTTGTCTTTTCTTTTATTTTATTTTCTTGTTCGATTAGAGGTATAATTCTTTTTGCAGCAGATAAACCTTGATTAATTGCCATATTGATAGTTGCTAGAGACCTTATTGGTTGATAGGCCAACATCATTGCTGCCAAAAATGAAAAGAAATTATTAATTTCTAATTCTTCTCTAATTATTAGATTTCCAGAATAGTAAATTAATCCTGCAATCATAATTCCAGTTAGTGTTTCCATTATTGGAGAGGCTCTTACTAGGACCATAGCAGTTTTTACCAATCTCTCTTTAAGAATATTAATAAATTTTTCAGCCCTAGAAAATTCATAATTTTCTTTTTGGAAAATTTTGATTATTTTATGATTTTTAAATACCTCGAGCATATAAGTTGTTAAAACACCTGAACTTTCTTGGGCTTGAGTTGTTACTTTACCAATTCTTTTACCCAATGATTTTGCAGCAAAAGATGCGAGTGGGATCATAATTAACGCAAAAATTGCTAATCTCCAATTTTGATAAAACATAACACCAATTAAACCTATTAGAGTAAGAGAGTCTTTTGCAATATTTAAAATTACTACACTGATTAAGTTGGTCATTAGAGATATATCAAAATTTAAATGAGATATAAATTTTCCTGAATGTTTTTTTTCAACTATTTCAGCATCTGCTTTAATAATTGACTTCATTAATTGTAATTGTAGAATTTTACTTACTTCCTGCCCAACTTTAATTAATGTTGTTTTGGCAATATAAAGTGAAATACCTTTAGTAGCAAAAGCCAAAACTATAGCTGCAGGAATAAGTAAAATTAATGTTTGATCTTTTTCAATAAAAATTTTTTTTATTGCAGGGTCTAGTAACCAAGCAATTGCAGAAGTGCTTCCAGCTACCAAAAGAGAAAAAAAAATAGATATTAATATTTTTGGTAAAAATCTTTTTGTATAATTATTATAAAGTTTTTTTAAAATTACTATATTATTCATAAGTTTATAAAATTTTACCAATAAGCAAATTTAAAAAAATTATTAATCCTAAAAAATTATTTGACTTAAATAACATAAGACAATTACTTGGACTTTTAATATCAAGCCTTCCCAATTGGTAAACAAAAAAATGTAAAAGTGGCACTATTAAACATATAAAATAAATATAATTAAATTTCATTAAATATCCTAAACCAACCAAAGACAAAAAGGTCACTAGATAAAATGAGTATAAAATTTTCTTTGGATTTTCTTTAAACTTAATAGAAGTTGATTTTACTCCAATTATCTCATCATCAATAATATCTTGGTATCCATAAATCGTGTCATATCCTAGTGTCCAAAATATGGCTCCCAAATATAACAAAATTGCTGGCATACTTATACTTTCATGAATTGATACCCATGCTAATAAAAGTCCATAGTTAAAAGTTATTCCTAAAAATAATTGAGGCCAATATGTAAATCTTTTCATTAGAGGATAAGAAAATGCCAGAGGCATTGAGGCAATCGCCAAAATAATAACTAGAAAATTAAAATTTATTAAAACTATAAAAGCTAAAATACATAAAACTAATGCAAAAAAACTTGCTGTAAAAATAGAAACTTTTCCTGAGGCCAAAGGTCTATTCTTAGTCCTTTCCACTTTTTTATCAAAATTTCTATCAAATATATCATTCACAATACATCCAGCCGATCTCATAAAGAGAGAGCCTAAAAAAAATAAAGTTAGATAAAAAAAATATTTATCTAAATTATTTTCAAAATCATATGCAATTGTAAGACCCCATAAGCATGGCCAAAATAATAACATATAACCAATTGGTTTATTTAACCTGGTTAGATCGATAAATAACTTGAGTTTTTTCATTTAATTTACTTGTAAATAACAAAGCCTAGATTCATAATCAAATTGATTCGTATGAATATAGATTACACAGTAA
>MDSW01093161.1_pt1 | contig 11454 bp, 7 predicted proteins | sample 811171 | NCBI WGS metagenome assembly MDSW01 (sample SAMN05326641, study PRJNA326480) | marine metagenome | isolation source: seawater | place: Atlantic Ocean: North West | collected 2012
CACCTTGGAATGGGCTTTCACGATCGGGTTCACGCTGGAATATTTTGTCCGCCTTTGGTGTGTGAAATCCCCTCGCATGTACGCCACAAGCTTTTGGGGAGTGATCGATCTATTAGCTATTCTGCCCAGTTACCTCGGCCTGGTTTTTCAAGGGGCCGAAGTGATGTTGATGATCCGTTTTGTCCGCGTTTTAAGAGTATTCCGTATTTTAGGGATGAACTCTTATGTTACCGGCCTAAACAAAATTGCTGAAGCCCTGAAGCGTAACTCCAAGAAGATCAGTGTTTTTCTCACAGCAATCCTAATTCTCGTAACTATTTTTGGCTCCCTCATGTTTGTAATCGAGGGACAGCCGGTGAAAGTAAAGGATCGGCAAGAGCTTAAAGTGGATGATCGTATCTGGATTGGGAAATACCCTGATTCAAAAGATGCCCGTGTCACGACAGCAAGTGAGGTCGAAGTAATGGTAACGTTAAGTGGCGAGAGCGAAGCGAACCGGCTCGCCGACGATGAAGAGGTTTATCGACCATTTAATGAGCAGTTTGACAGCATCCCAAAAGGCGTTTACTGGGCCATCGTCACATTAACCACTGTAGGGTACGGCGACATTTCGCCAATCACACCGCAAGGGCAATTCATTGCCGCCATGGTAATGATTTTAGGTTATAGTATTTTGGGCGTGGCTATTGGCGGAATTGTATCAACAGAGATGTCTGGAGCCGGCTCCCAGACGGATCCCTTCGAAATTAAATGCCTTGAGTGTGATGCCAAAGGTCATGCCTACGGAGCACGGCGATGCTATGTTTGTGGAGCAGAACTACCTATTCCCGGTGGGGATAAGCGCGCCATTAATACTGCTCGGAGTTGCATTAACTGCGGGGCAGAAGGCCATCGGCTTGAAGCACAGTTCTGTCATAACTGCGGCGAACCACTTGATGCTGCCGGTGTGGATGCCTACAAGGAGCTCTTCAGTATGGATTTGGAAACGGACGACGATAAAAAGGACGATAAAGATTCCTAACGTCCCTCCGGCGTGTGCGGATTCCGTCCGTAGTATAAGAATCCGTCTTCAGCCCCTACCAATAGATCAGGCCTGTTATCACCGTTCCAATCAACTACGCTAGGACTAGTGGTGTGGCTGGAAATGTTGCGTTCAAATAGTGTTCCCTTATTTGCCAGTCGAGTCATACCTTCGCGGGATCCAACATTTTTCCATAATTCGGCGTTGGGGCTATTGGCGAGTACATCGAGACGGCCGTCGCTGTCCCAGTCCACAACGCATAATTTACGCCGGCCACTGCCCCCGGCGGTACGGGAGTTGAGCCGCACGTAACCGGGTTTTTGTGTTTCGAAAATCCGCTGGGGCGCATCCAGCACCACGCGGCCATCGCGACGAGCACGCGGCAAGTGGGTGAGGTATCCTTCGTGATCGAGCATAATGAGGTCGTTAAGGCCGTCCTTGTTCCAGTCCACTACCACCGGCGTGGTGCGCCATTGGGTGAGCAAGCCTTTGCCTTCGGGGCGCATCCAACCCCACTTGAGCGCGGGTTGTGGCATGGGCCATTCCACTTCCACCGGCTGCGCGGCGGCGAGCTTGGGTGCTTTACGAGTGCCGACATTGCGATACCAAACGACCTTGCCGAGGATGGAGTTGACGACTAGATCGGGTAGGCCGTCATGATCCCAGTCCGCCACCGTTTGTGTGGTGTATCCCCACTTGCGTTCACAAGGGCCCTGGATGGAGCCATTCGGGCCGGCCATGATGCGGAGAGTTTTGCCTCCTGCCTTGAGCAACTGCGGTGCGGCCCATTTGGGACGTTCAACTTTCGGGCCGCTGAGGTTTTCAATGAAGGCGATGTGGCCGGCAGTGTTGCCGCAAATAATGTCCTCATCGTCATCGCCGTCCCAATCGAAACCAACCGGCGTGGATAACGCGCCAAACTTCACTTCATCAGCTTCCTGCTGAAAATAAACCGGCGGCAAAAACTGCGGCAGACCATCGCGCACCTTGCCGGTGTGCTCGACCAGCGCCACGCGGCCGTCTTCATCGCCAACAATCAAATCAATGTCGCCGTCGCCATCCCAATCCACCGCGCTGGGCAGAATCATTTCCAGCTCCATCGTCAACATCTTGCCGTCATGCGTCAGTTTGCGGCCAGCGGCGTACTTGGGCGCCTTACGAGTACCGGTGTTTTCAAAATAGGTGAAGCTGTCCACGAACTCACCGCAGAGCAGATCAAGATCGCCATCGCCGTCAAAGTCTTCAAAATTTGGCGACGGCCGACCGTACACATCTACCGGCTTGCCTCCCGCCTGCACCATGGCCGGCGCCGCGTACTCAGGCTTGGCGGTCGTGCCCTTGTTGCGCATGAGATAGACGTAACCGTGCAGCGGGCCATTGGTCCATTCGCCCTTGGCGTTGTAGGCGTTGTCCCAACCGTAATCATCCCAAATGCCCACCGCGGCAATGAGATCAAGTGCGCCGTCGCCGTCGTAGTCCACGTATTTCCATTGATTTGCGCGAATCTTCCGGTGCCGCTCCACGCGGTCAGTCGGGTAAATGCGCGTGAGCGTATTGAGATCCGCCGACACCTCCTTGCCCGTCGCAAGAAACCGCGGTTTGCCGTCCACCCAACTCACCTGGATGTTGCGCAACGATCCGCGCAGGCGTTTACCCGCCTTGAACACCGGCGTCTTGCTGCCGCCCGGGTTTTCAAAAAACCAAATCCCGTTGTACGGCTTGCAGGGGCAATCGACGACCAGATCAAGATCACCGTCTCCATCCCAATCCACCGGCATCGGCCACGCCCAAAGACCGACGCCAAGATCAACCTTGAGTCCCGGATTGTTGTACTTGATGCGCTCCAAGTCGGCGGCTTGCAGGCCAGCCACACACAACATCCACAGAACAAATAATCTCAAAATAGGCATGGAGCGATTGTTGCAGATTCCTAAGTGTCAGGCAACTGCATCAAAGGCTGAGTTCGGTCTTCACCTCGCCAAACTTGGCAATGGCGAAATCGAGATCCTCCCGCGTGTGGGCTGCGGAAATTTGCGTGCGGATGCGCGCCTTGCCCTGAGGCACGACGGGGAAGGAAAAGCCAATGACATAAACGCCCTTTTCGAGCATGGCGTCGGCGAAGCGGCTGGCAAGGGCGGCGTCGCCGAGCATGATGGGCGTGATGGGATGCGTGCCCTCAAGAATCTCGAAACCGCTGTCGGCCATTTGTTCGCGGAAAAATTTTGTGTTGGTCTCCAAGCGATCGCGCAGGTCGGTCGAGGCGTTGAGCAACTCGAGGGCCTTGATGGAGGCCGCGACGATGCTGGGCGCGACGGTGTTGGAAAACAGGTACGGGCGCGAACGTTGGCGGAGGTATTCGATAATCTCCGCGCGGCCACTGGTGTAGCCGCCGCTGGCGCCGCCGAGGGCTTTGCCGAGTGTGCCGGTGATGATGTCGATGCGATCCATCACGCCGTGATGCTCGTGCGTGCCGCGGCCGCGCGCGCCCATGAAGCCAACGGCGTGGGAGTCATCGACCATCACGAGTGCGCCGTGTTCATCGGCGAGATCGCAGATGGCGGGGAGGTTGGCGAGGTAGCCGTCCATCGAAAACACGCCATCGGTGACGATAAGAATGCGCCGCGCGCCCTTGGCTGCCTCAAGTTGAGCGGCGAGGTCGGCCATGTCGTTATTCTTGTAGCGGAACCGCTTGGCTTTGCAGAGGCGCACGCCATCGATGATCGAGGCGTGGTTCAGCTCATCAGAAATGACGGCATCCTCCGGCCCAAGCAGCGTTTCGAAGAGGCCGCCATTGGCATCGAAGCAGGAGGTGTACAAAATCGTGTCCTCCATCCCGAGAAACTCACTGAGTTTGTCCTCGAGCTTTTTGTGAATCGCCTGCGTGCCGCAAATGAAACGCACACTTGCCAAGCCGTAGCCCCATTCGTCGAGCGCAGCGCGCGCAGCAGCGATCACCTCCGGATGGCTCGCCAACCCGAGATAATTATTCGCGCACATGTTCAGCACCGACCGCTCGCCCACACTCACCCGCGCCGCCTGCGGTGTCTCGATCACCCGCTCGCCTTTGTAAAGACCGGCCGCATGAATTTCATCCAGCTCCGCTTGCAGTTGAGTTTTTAAATCGCCGTACATTGGTAAGTCACCACTTCAAAATCACTTTCCCGCTCTCGCCACTCAGCGCGGTCTCGAAGCCTTTTTCAAATTCCTCAAAACCAAACCGGTGCGTGATCACCGGCGCGATGTCGAGGCCGCCCTCGAGCATCACGGTCATCTTGTACCACGTCTCGTACATTTCGCGGCCGTAGATGCCCTTGATGGTCAGCATGTTAAACACCACCGTGTCCCAGTCGATCGCCATCTCTTTTTCCGGGATGCCGAGCATCGCGATCTTGCCGCCGTGACACATGTTCTCGAGCATGTCATTAAACGCGCTCGGGTTGCCACTCATCTCCAACCCTACGTCAAAGCCCTCGTCCATGCCGAGTTCCTTCTGGACATCAGACAGTTTTTCGCTGGCCACGTTCACCGCACGCGTCACGCCCATGCGCTTGGCCAAGCCGAGCCGGTATTCGTTCACGTCGGTGATCACCACGTGCCGCGCACCGGCGTGGCGGACGATAGCGGCGGACATGATCCCGATCGGCCCCGCGCCCGTCACCAGCACATCCTCGCCCAACACCGGAAAACTCAACGCCGAATGCGTGGCATTGCCGAACGGATCAAAAATCGACGCCACGTCCCGATCGATGTCCGGCTTGTGCACCCACACGTTCGTCTGCGGCAACGCGATGTACTCGGCAAACGCCCCCGGCCGCGTGACGCCGATGCCGGCGGTGTCGTTGCACAAATGCCGCCGACCAGCCATGCAGTTGCGGCAATGCCCGCACACCACGTGCCCCTCGCCACTGACGATCTCGCCCACGCTGAAATCCTTCACGTCCGGGCCGATCGCCACTATCTCACCCACAAACTCGTGCCCCACCACCAGCGGCACGGGCACCGTCTTGCGCGCCCAGTCGTCCCATTTATAAATGTGCAAATCCGTGCCGCAAATGCCCGTGCGATCGATTTTGATCAGCACATCGCGCGCCCGCACCTCCGGCCGCGGCACCTCCTCCAGCCACAATCCCGGCGCATCCTCGCGTTTCACCAAAGCCTTCATCGGCGTGTTGTTAGCGGCACTCATCTCTCCGGCAAACCTCGCATGCCGTCATAAACCGCGCCACTGAAAACAGTGTGTGTCATGGAACGCCCTGCCGATCCACGTTTTCAATTGCCTTCCCCGTTGACCGCAGTAGCCTTTGGCATGCACCGGTTTCTCTTGGGACTTTTCCTATCCTTCACCGTCACGGCGGCGGACGGACCACCTTCGATGGCGCAGGCGTTGAAGCTGTTTCAGATCGAAAAGGGCGCGCGGATTAAGATTGCCGCGATGGAACCGCAACTGCGCGATCCGGTGGCGATGTGTTTTGATGACAAGGGCCGCATGCTCGTCGTCGAAAGCGCGGGTTATCCGTTTCTGCCGGCCGACGGTAAAGAGGTTCCAAAGCTCGGATCCATTGCGCTGCTGGAGGATGCCGATGGCGACGGGCGGTTTGAGAAGCGCACGACCTTTGCCGACGGCTTCACCTTTCCCAATGGCATCCTGCCGTGGAAGGGTGGTGTATTCGTCACGTGCGCGCCGGATATTTGGTACCTGAAAGATACCACCGGCGATGGGCGCGCGGATGTGCGGCGCGTGGTGCTCACTGGCTTCGGTACCAAGAGCAGCAGCGAACAGCTTCGCGTCGCCAGCCCCACGCTCGGGCCGGATGGCTGGGTGTATGTCACCAGTGGGCTCACCGATGCCAGCGTGACCAGCCCGCTGCATCCCAAGCGCAAGGCGGTGGTGTCCAAGCGACAGGACGGCCGGTTTCATCCGGAGACGTTTGTGTACGAACCACTCGCTGGTGTGGGGCAGTTCGGCCAATGCTTTGATGCCGCCGGCAACCGCTTTGTGTCCAGCAACCGCAATCCGCTCATGCACGTGGTGGTCGCACCCGAGCTGCTCGGGAGCAATCCGCTTTATCCGTTTACTGAAACCGTCGAAAACGTTGTGCCTGTCGCCGCCAAGGTTTATCCGCTCAGCCCCGACACCACCGCCGCCAGTTACATTCCGAGCCTCATCAGCCGCCAACACGCGGGCACGTACACAAGCGCCAGCGGCATCGTCATCCGCGGACACGACGCCTTCATCTGTGAGCCCGCGCAAAATCTCGTGCAACGCCAAGTGCTCACCCAAGCCGGTGCCACCTTTGCCGCCGCGCATCCATCGCCGGGCAACGATTTTCTCGCCACACCTGACCAATGGTTCCGCCCCGTGCACGCCACCGTGGGCCCAGACGGTGCGTTGTACGTGTGTGACATGGTCCGCCAATACATCGATCACCCGCGCTACCTGCCCGAGGCCATTCGCGGCAAACTTCCCTTCAAAGCCGGCACTGAGCACGGCCGCATCTGGCGCATCACTCTGAAAACCCCCGCGCCGCCCAAGCCCACCGCCGCCCAAGCCGATGCCGCCCGCCAAAACCTCGCCATCCGTTCCGGGCAATTTCCCAACAAACCGGTGAAAGCGTTGTTGAAACAGGCGCAGTCCAAGGATGCCAATGCCCGCTTCCTCGCTGCGCTGCAACTCGCCAAACAAAACCATCCCGACAAAGCCAAAGCCCTCGCCTCCGCATTGATGGAGGACGCCGACGACAAATGGCTGCGCGCGGCGGTGTTCAACGCGCTGAGCAAAGGGGACGCGGTGCCGGTGCTCGATCACATCCGCACGACGCGACCGGTCAGGAATGGCGCCGTCCAGCAGAGTTACCTCACAACCATGAAAGAGCTCGGCCGGATCGTCGCGCAGGATTGCACGCCCGCGCAGATGATTCATTTTTGGAATCTCGGCACACAAATGGCCCAGCCCGAGCTGCGCAAAGAGCCGATCAGGATTTCCGTTTGGGAAAGGGCCGCATTCCTCAACGGCCTCATCCTCGGCGCGAAAAAGAAGGGCGTGAAGCTCACCGCCACCCATCCCGACGCGCATCCGCTGCGCAACTTCATCCCGCTCACCTCCAAGCTCACGCCCGCCGAAATCAAGACCCAGTACGAGGCCAACAAACTGCCGCCGGACGTGGTGGCGGATTTCACCATCAAGTCCACCCTGCGCTCAGCCCGCAACTCCGTCGAGGCCGGCATCTCGCTGCCTCGCCGCTTCGCTGCCATTGAGCTGATGGGCCACACCGACTTTGGATTTGCCGGCGACGCCCTGCTGCGCCTGTTGGTGCCGCGTGGAGATTTGGCCGACATCGCCCTGCGCACGCCCGACATTCAGGCCGCCGCTGTGCAGGCGCTGGGCAACCTCAATGACGCCCGCGTCAGCCAAGCCTTGCTCGAGCCCAAAGCGTGGGCAAGCTTCACGCCCACCGTCCGCGAGGCCGTGCTCGGCATCATCACCCGCAGTGCCCTGCATCATCCCGCGCTGATTGATGCCCTCGAAAAAGGCACTGTGCCCGTCCACGCCATCACCCCTTCGCGACGCAAGACCCTCGAGCGCCACAAAACCGCCGGCGCACGCGCCAAGAAACTCTTCGCTCAACACACCGGCGGCGACCGCATGAAAGCGTTCGAAGCCGCCAAGCCGATTTTGAAACTAAAAGGCGATGCCGCCAATGGCGCGAAGATATTCACCCGCGCCTGCGCCACCTGCCATCGCCACGGCGACTCCGGCCATGCCGTTGGCCCCGACCTCACCGGCCTGCGCAATCAACCCGCCGAGGCCCTGCTGCTGCATATCATCGTGCCGAATCAGGAAGTCTATCCGCAGTACACAATGTACGAGGTGGATACCGTGGAAACGGAAACCTTCGCCGGTCTGCTCGCCGCCGAGACGCCGTTGCAAATCACCCTCAAGCTCCCGCTTGGGTTGGCAAAAACCATCCCCCGAAAAGACATTAAAGCCATCCGCGCCAGTTCTATTTCCCTCATGCCCGACCTCCTCGAGAAAACGATGACGCAACAGGAGCTCGCCGATCTACTGGCGTTCTTGAAAAAGTAAACGCCACTCCGGGAGGGCGAAGCTCCTGCTGAGCCAGGGAAGTTGTTGCGGTTACGACGGCTCAGCAGGAGCTTCGCCCTCCCGATTTTGGAACTCCTCGGTCATCATTGTGGCTGGAGATTGCGTCTTGGCCATATTTCAGGCATGTTGTGCTCACGCGCTGTCACAAACTGCGGGATACCTATCTGCCCATGTCACTTTTAAAACGAATCGGAACCGTGCTGGCCGCCCTGTGCCTGTTGATCCCGGCGGCTGCGGCCGCGGAAAAAAACATCGTCGTCGTCATTGCCGATGACCTTAGCCCCACGATGGGTTGCTATGGCGATATGACGGCGGTGACGCCGAACATCGATCGACTCGCGGCCGACGGCACGCTCTTCCGCTACGCTTTCGCCACCACCGCCAGTTGCAGCGCCAGCCGCAGCGTGGTGCTCACCGGACTGCACAATCACCGCAATGGCCATTACGGACACCTGCACAGTTATCACAAGTTCAGCAGTTTTCCGTGGGTGAAAACGCTACCCGTGCTGCTGGCCAAGGCGGGCTATCGCACCGCTCGCATCGGCAAGCACCATAACGGGCCGGAGGATGTGTACTTCTTTGAAACAAAAATCCCGGGCAGCAGCCGCAGCACCGTGGAGATGGCCAACAACTGTGAGGAATTCATCAAAGCGGATTCCGAAAATCCGTTCTTTCTATATTACGCCACCAGCGACCCCCATCGCGGCGGTGGCCGCGCCTCTGAGCTGGAGCATCAACCCGATCGGTTTGGCAACAAGCCCAATAAGGGCGCTTACCCGGGTGTGACCGAGGTGTTTTATGATCCGGCCAAGGTGACCGTGCCGCCGTTCCTGCCAGACACACCAGAAACCCGCGCGGAACTTGCGCAGTATTACCAAAGCACTTCGCGCGTGGATCAGGGCCTGGGCCGGTTGATGGAGATCCTTAAGAAAAACGGTAAATGGGATAACACACTGATTCTATTTACCAGCGATCACGGCATGGCCTTTGCCGGCGGCAAAACCACGGTGTACGAAGGCGGCCTGCGCGTACCGTTCATTGTGCGCAACCCATATCAAAAAGAGCGCGGCAACACGAACAACGCAATGCTGTCCTTTGTAGACATCACTCCGACGCTGCTCGACTTCGCCGGTGGATACGACGCCGAGACGCAAGCGGCCAAGACGGAGCTGGCCACCATGAAGGCTGGGCGTGGCACCAAAAAGGGCGCGTACAAATTTCATGGCCGCTCGTTCATGCCCATCCTTGCCGAGAAAAATCCCGACGGCTGGGATCAGATCGGCGCCAGCCACACCTTCCACGAAATTCAAATGTACTACCCCATGCGCGTGGTGCGCGACCGCAAGTACAAGCTCATCTGGAACATCGCGCACCCCCTGCCGTATCCCTTCGCCAGTGACCTATGGGCAGCGCCCAGCTGGCAGGCGCAATGGAAGAAAGGACCTAACGCGCCTTACGGCAAAAAGACCGTGCGCGAGTACATCCAGCGACCGCAGTTTGAGCTGTTCGACATCAGCGCTGACCCAAACGAGGGCGTGAATCTGGCCGGCGACGAAAAATACGCCAAGGTGCTGGAAGAATACCAAGCCAAGCTCAAAGCCTTCCAAAACGCCACGCAAGACCCGTGGGCCATGAAGTGGAAGTACGAGTAATTCGTGCTTATTCTCAGGTTATTCACAATAGGCGGTTTGCCCAGAAATAGCCGTTTTCCGGAATTTTTGGGTGGCATTTGTGTGTCAGCCGCCTTTCTTAACACTTTTTCCACATCCCTCTAACCAACGATTTTCGATAACACACTTCAGGCCCAACGAGCCGAGGGGGTATGTACGCTACGGTGAGCACGCAGGTATTGATGTGAGGACACTGGATATTGGCTAGGAATAACGATCATCCCGCCAAGGATCGGCAGTGTTGGAGTAGCCCCGAACTTCCCAAAAGCCGAGGATATCGCGGTCGAGGAAGATGATTTCGTTAACCCACTTGGCCCCTTTCCAGGCGTAGAGCTTGGGGATGATAACGCGCGCAGGGCCACCGTGTTCCACAGTGATCGGGGCGCCGTTCCATTTGTGGGCCACCATCGTGTCGTCATCAAGCACGGCGTCCAGCGTGGTGTTGGTGGAATAGCCATCGTAGCTCTTGTAAAACACATGGCTCACCTCAGGCTTCAGTTGTACGAGATCAACCAATGTGAGCATCGACACGCCTTCCCAAACCATATCGAACTGGCTCCAGGTGGTGACGCAGTGAAAATCGCTGGTGTCTTGGAACGGCTCCAACGCCATGAACTGCTCCCAATCGAGTGTCACCGGATTCTCAACCAGCCCGTGAATCTTCAGGCTCCATTGCTCACGCGGCACTTCGGGATGAACGCCCATGTCGAGCACGGGAAAATTATCGACCTCACGCTGGCCCGGCGGGAGGCGTTCGCCAGAGCGCTCCGTGGGGCGCGGTTGACCCGCACGCTTGGCGGCAATGCGTTCCTTGGCGGCGATGTACTTTTCATTCATAGCTTAGTTTAACCGGACTACATCACCGGCACGCAGAACGGTATCGGTGGTGGCTTTGATCTTTTGGGCACCGCGCACGATTTCCACGGCCCGCCCCGATGCTGAGTTCAGTCTGGACACGCGCAGCCCTTCTTCCCAAGGCACTTTACGACTCACACCCGTGCCGGTGTCGATCACGGTAACGGCCCCTTTCTTAAAGGCCGCGCCGGCCACATCGAACGTGGTGTTCACGGCCGTTTTAGTGACCTTCCCGGCCACTTCGACCGTGGTCTCGGCTACGGTGCCCGTAGCTTGAATGGTTTTCTTGGCCACCATGGCGCAGCCAGACAACGCACCCAGCACTATGAAAATGAGGCGTTTCATCGCTGAAAGCGCAGCACGTCGCCGCGTTCGAGAACGGTTTTAAAATTGGCCTTCACCGTTTCATCCCCTCGCTCGATCAGGCATTGGCCGACCGAGCCGGTAAGGCGGGCGGCGCGGCGAGCGGAATAAACGGTGAGGTTTTCCTTCCACGGAATGACCCTCTGCACGCCGCGTTTTTCGGAATAGACCGTCACAATTTTCGGGCGTTGATCCTCAAACTGCTCGCCCTTGGGATCGCGCGCCACGTCAATCGCGGTGCCAATAGCCGCGCTCTGGGCGCCGGCAATGGGGTTGCCGCCAGAGGTGAGCGTGCCCACGGCAAAACGTCCCACGGCGTTGACCGTATGTCCCGCCGCAGATTTACAGCCCGCCGCCGCCAGCAGTGCCAGCAACAGCAGACCCAGTACACCGCGGCGCGCGATGCGTGTTACATGGTGCAAACCAAGTCGCGCTCGGGC
>MDSW01148694.1_pt1 | contig 11453 bp, 15 predicted proteins | sample 811171 | NCBI WGS metagenome assembly MDSW01 (sample SAMN05326641, study PRJNA326480) | marine metagenome | isolation source: seawater | place: Atlantic Ocean: North West | collected 2012
GTATAATAACAAATTAACTGAATTGTTAAAATTACAACAGGTAGCCAATGGTTTTGTAAAAACTAATGATGGAAAAATTGTTGATTTTAAAAGCAATGCCAAATTAAAAGAATTGATGAGTATATTGGAGGAAAGTGAGGATAAGTGTATTATATGGGCAAACTATGTACATAATATAGAAATGATTAAAAAAAAATTAGAGGAGACCTATGGCAAAGATTCAGTGGTTTCGATATACGGAAAAGATTCAGTTGAGGTTCGTAATGATTCTGTTGAAAAGTTTCAACATAATGATAGATGCCGTTTCCTCGTTGGCAACCCTACTGTTGGTGGTTATGGTCTTACCCTTACTGCTGCTAGGTATGTTATATATTTTAGTAATTCTTACAATTTGGAAGTCAGGCAACAAAGCGAAGATCGTGCTCACAGATATGGTCAAACTTCTCAAGTCACATATATAGATCTTATTGCAACAGACACTATTGATGAGATGGTATTACATAATCTAGACAATAAAATAGAATTATCTGCTAAGACTCTTGGAGAACAGGTTCAGAAGTGGCTTTAGTTTTATAATATTTATCAACCCTCTCTAACCACTTATTTTCATATTCTTTTAATTTTAATTCATCCATTTTAAATTCTTGATATATCCTATCTTTAGTACAAACACATATTAAACCTTGTGTTATTGGTCCATATTGATCTTTGTGTGCTAATGAATATGCAGCTATCTGATAATAGTAATCTTCGACAAATTCCTCTCTTTTAACTTTATTTGATTGTTTAAAATCCATAATTGTAGGTTTTTCATCATATATTCCAACAACATCTGTAGATCCTGCCCATCTGTCTTTATAAGATAAACTAACTTCATTACCCCATACGACACTCAATAGGTTAAGATTGTTTACTATCTCATGTGCCATAAGACGGGCTTCAGAGCCCTCTAGAGAGAGGTTTAGGTACCCACGCCCATCTATGTAGTTTTCTAGAACATAGTGCATCTCCGTGCCTCTACGGGCTGCTAATGAGGTAATTCTAGCTGCCTCTTGGTATCCAACCCTTTCACGCCAAGCATCTAATCCTGCCTTCTTATCCTCTGATTGTGTAGCTGATAAAATCGTTGTAACACTTGGTATTTTTTTGTTACCTATATTATAGGTCCGTGAGCCGTCCTCCTCCTGACGGGTGTATTTCTTGTATTTATATTTATTTTCTCTTTTAAGGCCTGTTATGTAGAATTTGTTTTTTTCTTTGATTAGTTGCACATGGTCTTTTAATTTAATTTCATGACTAGAGCAACAATTATTCCTAACATAGAGGTAATTAAGAAACCTGTAGAGGCTATCAATATTTTCTCGATTCTATGGATATCTGTATGAAGGTCTTTAATTTTTTTATTAGTCTCTCTCTGCATGATAAGACAGAGCTTTTCATGATCATCGATCCGTTGATGAGCTAATGAATCTTTAGGTGTTAACTTTTTTGGCACTAACAATTCCCCCCTTATTAAAAAGATTTAAGGCAGAAGCTAATTGTGTATTAGGTGCTCCTGTAACACCTGCACCTGTTTCAATTACTGGAAAATTACTTGGCTCAACACTTGGTAGTGGTACTGCCTGAGACTCTAATCTTTTCTCTGTATCTCTTATTTGATTTTCTACTACAGATTTAAAATCATCGGCTTCTGATTTAGGTATTATTCCTAAAGTTACTAATCGACCTAACATTTGATTGTAGACTGACTGCATTTTTCTCGGTGTATTTTCTTTTTTGATAATAGGGTCAACTGCTGCCTCAAAAGCTAATTTTTGAAATTTTGGATCTAACATCGCTTTACCAATATATTTTGGTGCAATTAAAACACCAAGAGCTGGAATCACTCCACCGGCTGCAGCAGCTCCTCCAACTGCAATATTAGCAGGAGAAAGTAATCCTCCACCAAATTGTAATAATTGTCCTGCGGCTCCTGCTTGTTTTAACTGTATTAAAACACCACCAGGTATTCCACTTATATCTGATATTTTACCTTGTGCAAAACCTAGAGTAGTTTTTAATTTTTCTATTTTTTTTATATCATCTGGACTTTTAAATAATAATTTTAAAGTTTCTTGATTATTATCTAAAGCATTTGTAAATTTTCTTATATTATAGAAACCACCAAACTGTACATCTTCAGTAAATGATTTAGCTAACATATTTTGTAGATAGTGTCCTCTTAAACTTTCTCTTAATGAGTTAGCTTCTTGTTTTGTGATAGAATCTCCAATAGCCTCCTTAAAAGCGGGATTCTTAGTAAGACTAGGCAGTTGTTCTATGTCATTAAGTACACGACCTAGTAAATCTGTTTTTTCTCCGTCAGTAATGCTTTTAAAAACTGACCCAAGATCAGCAGTTTCTCTAGCACCTTTTGCTAATAAGGCCACAGTTGTCCCTCTTGAAAAAACATTCATACCTTGTTCATAAAATATTTTTGCATCCTCTAATGCTTTAGCTGCTTGTGGATTCAAACCAGATTTAGCTAAAAATTCAGGACTCATCATATCATCCATTCTTTTTATGACTTCTGTAATATCTTTTAAATCATCTCCAGGAACATTTTGTGCTTTTAAAATTTGTCTACCGGTAGCTAGATCTGATCTAATTTTAGCTAATTGTTTATATGAAACTAAACCGTCAGCATTATCTGCAATTTTTGTTAAATCACCTGATAAATCATCCATATAAGTTTTAACAGGATTTAGTCTACCACTTCCTAAACCCTCACTTATGTTTTTTTGAATTTGTGCAACGCTTTCTGATAAACTATTTTTTGTACCTACTTTTTCAAAAATACTTAAAGCAGGTCGTGTTTTACCTTTACCAAGAAGATCATCCACTTTTTGGTACATTGAATCAGATGCTTGTCTAAATAATCTATTTGAATTATTAAACATATTTAAAAATAAATTACCAACTTCGGATTTATTTCTAGCTAAACTACCTTGTGTAAGGTCTTGTACCGTATCATATGCAACTTTATCTCCTATTGTTTTTAGAGCCCTATATCTATCAGCAAATTGACCTCCACCTAATATTGATTTAGACACAATAGTTTCTGCAATATTTATAGCTTGACTGTTAGTTTTAAAGGCAGGTGTTAAACCTTTTTGAGCTTCTATTGCATCTCTTTTTAAATTTGCGAAATCATCAGGTTTAATACCTCTGTTTTGCATATATTCTTTAATAAATTTATCATTAGGTGTCATTCCTTTTAAGGCCTCAAGTTGTTTGACGGGATCTAATTTAATTAAAGTTTCTGCTGCTTCTTTGCCATACAATATCTCGTAAGATTTATTTTTTAAAGTTTGTTCAGCAATTTCAGCACCTTGTAATGTTTCTGCAAATTGTCTAGGTTTTGTTACACCTAAAATTTTTTGTATAATAGGAGCTGCCTTAATAGCTAATGGCGCACCCACTGCCTCACCAAGGGCACCCTCACCCGCAGCTCTAGCAATTTCTTTAACAACATTTTCACTTGGATCAAAAGTCTCTGCAACAACAGCACCACCAGCACCACCTGCAGCAGATCCTGCTGAAGCTTTTGCTAATGCTTTTAAAAAAGGTAAACTTCTCATACCAACAACTCTTGCAAGACCAGGAAGTGTAAAACCTCCTGCAGCTATTGAACCAGCAATTGAACCTGCAACCTCTGTTGCGATTCTACCAAAATTAGGACCATCTGCATATTCTTGACCTTGTGTCTCTCCTACAGTATTGCCAACTATTTCAGTATTAAGTGTGTTAAGTGCTTCTTTTATTTTTTCAGATTCAGCTTTTGTTGGAGCATCACCCTCAATATTTACTACACCCAAACCTTTTACATTTATCTGTCCCATAATTAATCCTTAACTAAGTTGCCATCGGCATCAAAAGAATAAAAATCAAGTTTAGAATCATACGCTAAATCTTGTGGATCTACAGTAATACCAAATTTTGCAAAGGCATCCTTATAATAATCAAGATTACCTGGATCACTTACAGCTCCAGTGGCATCGAGTCTACTATCTATCTCTTCAATTTTTTCTTTCATAGTATTAACTTTAGCTCTAATAATATCTTCATTATCTGTTATCGCAGGTAATAACGCATCAAAACTAGCTTCCTCTAGTGGTCCAACTTGTGCACCCCTCAATGCTTTAATGGCACTTTTTTTAAATTCTTCTATGTTAACATTAAATTGTGCAGCTCTTGGGTCTAGATTCAAACTTGCTCTAAGTTTAGCAAATCTACCTTGAATAGCACCCGTACTTGTGTCTTTCATTCCATCTAAAATTTTATTGGCTTGTTTTAAGGTAGCAGTTCTATCAGCAGCTTTTTGTCTCTCACCAAATGTTGGTTTGTCTGCTATACCTACTACTGTATCACCCTCAACAGTTACAATTAATCTATCTTTTTCGTTATAACCTAATTCTCTTTTTTCATCTGCAGTTGCAGATCTTACTGATTTCTTACCTTTAGCTTTCGCCTCTGCTTCTGCTAAAGAAATAATGGTTGCAGGTAATTTACCAACACCCTCACTTAATGCTCTTCCTAAACCTGGTAATACACCCTCACCTTGTCTCTGTGTTGATGCTAAAAGTGGAGCTGCAAGTGTTGCTGCGTAAATAGCTTTTTCTCTAGAAGATAAACCACCCTCTTGAAAATGTTGAATATTAGCGATACCGCCCTTATTAAATTTTTTGGGTTTATGAATCTCAAAGTATCGATCTCTGAACATTTTTCTTGTTAAAACTGAATCCATATTACCTCGGTTGCATTAGATTATAAGCAGAGTAAGCTCCCAAACCTGCACCTAAAGCTTGACCCACTGGATTAGATCCTGGAGCCGTGGTTGCTGTAATCGTACTTTGTGTTGTTGGTAAGTTTGTCATGATACCTTTTAAAAATTCAATTCTTTGGAATGGTTCATAAGCTCTCTGTAAAGCAGTCTGTCTTTGTGCTTCTAACCCTGCCTGACCAATACCTCTTTGAAGAGCACCCGCTCTTAATTGAGATTGTATATCTGCTAAAGACATTGCCTGTTGTTGAGCCCCTAAGGCACCCAAAGCTTGTCCAGATGCAAGTTGTTGAGCTCTCTGTTGTTGAGCTGCACCTAGTGCCGTTTGGAAACCTTGAGCCTGTGCCTGACCAACTGAAGCAAGTCTAGCTCTTTCTAGTTCTGCCTGTGCAACTCCTTGTCTTGCACCTCCAAATGCTCCTGCCTGTACTGCCTGTGCACCGAGTCTGTTTTGAGCCATCTGCGCTTGTCTATTAATTTCATCTGTTACGAAAGATTGGTAAGGATTGAAAAATTGTTGAATATTTGGAGCTTGTAAACCTTGGTTGAGAGCTGCGATTCCACTGCCTACTGTTGATGCACCAACACCAACTTGCCCTGCTTGATTTATTGCAGCCTGTTCTATTCCTGAAAGAGGAGCAACTTGTACTGCTGGTAATGAAACTGGTTGTGCTGCTAATTTTGCAGCTTGATCATATAGAGATAGTTTTCTAGCCTCAACTCCTGGGGCTTCTCTTTGTGTTACAACACTGCTACCTGTTTCTGCCGGTGCAGATCCTCCTCCTCCAAATACAAAACTCATTATTTAATCTCCTTTGTATATAAATATCTTTTTACTCCCCAACCTTTTGTTTTTAAAAAAGATTGCCAACCTGGCCTTGCATGTACTGCAATTCTTTTGCATCCAAAACTTTTAGCCAATTTTTCTATTGTATCAGCTAATTCATCCTGCCACAATTCCCTTTTCTCGCCCTTTAATAAGATAACCTCACATTGTTTAAAGTTAGGAAGAGCCGTGACCCGTGTAACGCAAACCCCGAATACTTTATATTTCTCTCCATCGTCAGAGCCAAACATAACAAATAATTGCATTTCACCTTTTTTAATAAATTCTTTTAAATGTTTTATACTCATTGGATTGCCATCAAACTTAAGGCCCTCTCTCAACATAAAGTCAACCAAGTTCCAATACTCATCTAATAGAGTTGGAAATATCTCTAAAACTTCTACCTGTTTATTTATTTTATTGTGGTTTACTTGCATTGACTAAATCATAAATTCTTTTTAATTTTTTTTGTTGGTCATAAAAAAAATTTGCTCCTGCTTTTCTCATGCCCTTAAAACTTTTTGGATCTGCACCCGATAAGATACCTGCACCTAAGACGGCATCAGCTCTTGATACAAATTCTCCATCTGCTAATTGTGCTAACATAGTGTCTTCATCCTTATCTCCTGCACCTGCACCATCTTCTACATAACCCTCTGCTCTTACATAATTGTTTACATCATTTTCATCATGATCTGTTTTTGATGGTAGGTAATTTACACCACCTTTATTATATTTTGGTATTGCAGTAGCTAATCCACCTTTGTTAGCATAAAACATATTAGATCCAAAAATTTGATTCATTGCAGGTAGGGTTGCCTCAACAGGTTTAAATGCACCCTCTAGTTTTTCAGATTGCTCCTTATAAGCTTTCTCATAATCTTTCTCTGTAAAAATTGGTTTTACAGGTTCTTCCTTATCTAGAAACGGAAGTATTGCAGAACCAGTTAATAGTTTGCCTGTAGTCGACATACCCTTAAATCCAGTGCCAGATTTTTTTATAACATTCTCAATTGCTTTTTCAGAGATATCACTTCTTTTTAATCCCTCACCTTTAAGTTTTTCTATAGCTGCCTCTCTATCTATTCTTGGAGTTCCTAATAAACCCTCTAATCCTTTTGCTGCAGCAGATTCTCGAATACCTGCTTGTTGAAAAGTTTGAAAAGGGCCAAGACCTGCCATACCTGCCAACTGAGTTCCACCGGCAAAAAAAGCAGCATCTCTTAATGCTCTATTTGTTGATTTACCTCTTAATTTTTGAATGCCAAAAGTGGCTAATGCTATTGTAAATGGATCCATATACTATTTTCCTAATAATAGCATATATTACCATTTTATTCTCTCGCTATCAACTCATCGGAGAATTTGCCTTGGTATTGGTGTTCACCTACATGCACTATTGCATCGTTTATATAAGCATAGCATTTACCACCTAGATCTCTCCAAAGTTTGCAAAAGGCAAAATCTTCACCATTATAAGTCTTCTCTTTAGGGTCATGTAGTGTATCAAAAAAATTCCACATGTTAGGTTTATTAACATATTGACCATTTATAACGGTCTTTTGCACTATCTGTTTATCAGGATATTTCTCAATCATTTTTTCTATAACTTCTCTTTTTATCAACATACATCCAGTTGGCGAGTCTGTGACCTCCATAATACCATTCTTAAGTTTAATATTATTTGCATCAGGCACTTTCATAGGATAGGTATGAAGAGATCTTCTAATGTCATCTGGTGATTTAATTTTACCTTCTTGCATTTTTTTAAATGCCTTATCCCACATAAGTGTCTTTAAAGGATAGGGCACAGAGATAATATGTTTATCAGCTTTTAACATGGTAAATATAGACTTGCCTTGAAAATAAATATCTGAATCAATGAATAATAAATGTGTTGCTTTTGATTCTAGAAAACCTGCAACACAAAGGTTTCTTCCTTGTGTAACTAAGGACGATTTGATTAAATGAAAAGAAACTTTTAATTTTTTTTGAAAACATTCTTTTTGAAACTCTATTAACGCTTGTGTATAATGTATAGATACATCACTGTGTACGGGGGTGCCAACAAAAATTTGATATTTTTCAAACTGATTATTATTTTCTACCCAAAGAGGCTCTCTTGCTTTTTCATAATCTGATTGAGTTTCAATACTTACCTCTTGTAAAGTTTGATAAGTATCTTCATTAATATATTTATTTTTTGACACTTAAGGCTCCTTTTAAAAAGTTTTCCCACTCTATAGCTTTTTTTTCCCAACTATAAAATTTTTTATAATATATTTGTTGATCATCCAAATGTTTTTGTATTATTTCTGTATGAAGATATTCAGAACTAACATCAATAGCACCTGCAACACTACCTGCTAATAATTCAAAATTTTTACTGTAATTTACATATACTGGCCATTCAGCACAAGTTTCAGGTAAAGCTCCAAAGTTAGTGGTTATAACATGCAGACCTGCAGCTAAGGCCTCTAATGCTGAGGCACAAAATGTTTCCTCAAAAATAGATGGGTAAACAAATAGTTGATAATCTGACATGTGTTCTAATATATATTCATTTGATTTATGTCCTATATAATTTACATTAGGTAATTTTTTAGCTTGATCAAAAAGATCAGTAAAATCTTTGTCTACCCTTTGTGCAAACTCAGTTCCGTAAACTTTATTAGAACTATAAACATCTAGAGTAATATTTTTATTTTTAATCATTTGCATAGCTAGTAACAATACATTTAAACCTCTCCAAGGTGTGCAATGGTGTATTATTTTGATAGGATCACCTTTTTTAAAAATTTTTCTCTTAGGAAAATGACTTGCACCATTTTTAATAACCATACACTTGTCTTCAGGTATCTGAAAAAAATATCTAAACTTTTCATAATTCCAATGAGAGTTAAAAACATACCAATCATATTCATGATGTCTGTCTTTATTTCTAAAAAAACTTTGTAAGTTTGGTTGATCCCATGAGTTTTTCTGCCATAGAATGTTTATCTTATTTGGATCGATAGGCACTTTGCCAGGAATCGAAGTACATATTTGAAATTTATTTAACAAATCTTTAGAAACATATTTTTCTAAAAACTCATGTTGTATTTCAGTTGCACCTCTAGGTTCCACGAGACTCCATATTTTTTTCTAAAGTTTCTTTTTTTGTAATCAAAAAAAATGGTTGCACCCATCTTTCTTCTACACTTTGATTCATTTTAGGACAATGCCAAGTATCTACACTATAAAAAATACATCTATTTAATTTAGCCCCTATACATGCTGTTGGTTCATAATCGAAAGATGAATTGTAAAAATTAGTACCATCATCAATAGAATTTGAATTATAATAAATTACACCAGCAAGATCAGCTTTATCGTCTTGATGAGGTTTATATTGACCCCAAGATGGTGAGGCCTTTAATTCTGATAATTTTGTTTTTCGTAAAAAAGTTTTAATTTTTAAAAGTGGTATTTGTGTGTGATTTTCAAAAGTATTTTTAAAAATAGTGTATGGGTTCATTTTGTTTTCATTAGGCGAAAAATCTACCGTTTCATAACAAGGATAACCTTTTAATCTATCTCCTCCAAAATATTGTGAAAGAGATTGGTGTGTTGCCTGAAAATGAAAATTTAAAAAATGAATTGTCATTAAGCCTAAATCATGAGGTTTGTAAAAATTATCAATACAATTAAATAACATTAACTAACCTTTTTTATAACCGTGGTTTTTTATAAAACAATTAATGGTTAATCTACCATCATTTATATTTGTACCAAAATGTCCATAACCCATATGATTATATTTTGCACTGTAAATAACAGCTCTATTTTTTACAGCCACTATATTATTTATTAATTTTTCATTTTCATCGTATAGATAAGTACCTGAATCAAAGTTTGTTTCTGATAAATATATTAAGGCAGCTAAATCATCTTGCATGTCTTTATGTATCCAATCTTTATCTTTATCAACATCGAGTCTCAAATGAACATAAGAATGTATTTCCCATGTTCCTGGTTCTAATAATTTATGTTGATATAAAAGATTATTTACAAATTCATATAAAAATATATTTTCATGACTTAAATGTGTACTTCGGTATCCTGGCCAAGTAGCTCCCGTTTTAAATTTAGCTTGATGTTCTTCCTGATTATACATCTGTACTTTTTTAATTTCAGGCAAAATTCGATCTAAATTTGGAAAAAAATTTTCGACTTGTCTTAAGAGCATTTTTTATTTTTTTGTATGTGCTCCAATTGATACTCTTGTTACTTTTACCTCTAAATCTTGTCTAAAATCATCACTAGTAGTATCAGTGTTGGGGTCAGCAACATCAGCATCAAAAGCTTCTTTAGATTCATAAACTTTTCCTGTTCTTTTATGTTTTATTATTTCTTTAGCCTCGGCAGGGATTTTAATAGGTTCACTCATTTTCTTCTTCCTTGTTTATTGTATTTCTTATAACTTCTTTTTTCATTTTTGGAAAGTCTTTTTTTATGACGACCTGGACGCTTACGAGGTTTTGGTCTTGGTACAAAATGAACAAATTTTCTTTTAGCCATTTTCCTGAGATCTATCTATTTGTGCGTAACTAATTGCTCCTTGTATTGTATTACTTCCTGTAGCTGCTTGTACTGTTATTGCATCACCTGCTTCTAAATTTAAACCTTGAGGTGTAGCATTAACCTGTGATTTTGCAGCCACATCATCTCTAAAAAATTCATATTCTGTAGAAGAATCAGAGGAATCTACAAAATTCATATTTACTAAAATAGCTGAAGAAGCATCACTGTTAGCACAGTAAATACTTTTAACTATTACTGTTGCATCACTAGGACAAGTAAAGACTGTAGTCTTTCCTGTACTAGCTTGTTTAAAACCTTGATTTTTGTATCTTATTGTCATGATAAAAAATAATTAAAAGCATCTTGTTCATTTTTAAGTTCTTGTTGATACGATGTATTTAACTTATCTTGCATCGTTCGTAAAGACTGAGTTACCTGTCTTTGATTTTCTTCAGTATATTCTGGTAATGGTTCTGGTATAACAATATCAACTCTTGCCATTATCTCATTCCATCAGGTTGAACATCTGCTCTAAAAGTTCCATAACGCCAACTTTCATCTGTTGATGTATTTTCTATTTTTAAATTTGCAAATCTAGATCTCGCTCTAGTGTCAATTTTTTCTGTAGAGCTTGTTATAGTAAAAGGCCCGAGAGGCGAGGATGTTTCAGTGCTAACAGGGAACCTTTTTAGATTTATGGTAACTTTTGCATTACCTTGTATTAATTTAAAATCAGGTATAAATCTTCTTACACTCATAAAAAATTGGCCATCACCACCTTGTGACAAATCAAAATCACCAGATTGAATAAAAGCAGGTATCGCAGTTTTTGCACCTGTGGAATCAACTTGATTTACTCCGACTTCATGAGAGTAATAAATAGTAGATCCATTTATATTAGTTACACCCTGCACGGTTGGAAAAGTTGGAACACCTGTAGAATTAAATTCAGTAGCATAGGGATTATCATAAAGATTAGCATCAGTATATGTAGTTCTAGCTAAGGAGCCTGTAGTCCAAGTGCCACTTTGATAATTAAATGTAACACATCTATCAACATTATTACTTCCATTTTTAGGATAAAACCAAGTTATCTCTTCGTATAATGTATATAAACCTGCATATACAGATTCTCCATTTTGATAATTTATTCCAAGATTATCTCCTTTGGTTGTAAAAACAAAATCTTCTACTAAACATGGAAGAGCTTTTACTGTACCGTCGAAAACAAAAAAACCTCCA
>MDSW01031940.1_pt1 | contig 11450 bp, 9 predicted proteins | sample 811171 | NCBI WGS metagenome assembly MDSW01 (sample SAMN05326641, study PRJNA326480) | marine metagenome | isolation source: seawater | place: Atlantic Ocean: North West | collected 2012
AAAGATTGACTGGAAAATATACAATACTGCTGGAATTGAAATTGCTTATGGTTCGACAGCCGTTCAACAAAACATACTCCAAATCGCTGCCCCCGAAAACCGGGGAAATTATTTTGTCGTGCTGCGGCATGCTAACACAAATGCTTGGGGCTTATTAAGAGTGCTAAAGTAATGACTAAGAATACAAATGTTTTCTTTACGACACATAAATGGTCGATTTTTATTTAACAAATTAATTATATTATTATGAAACAATTTTTACTTTTATTTTTTACATTTTTATCAATTTTTTGTATGGCTCAAAGTGATGTAACATTTACTGTTGACATGACTGGTCAAGACTCTACAGGCGGAGTTTATATATCTGGTAGTCTTAATGGCTGGAGCGGAACCAGCAATCCTTTAACTGATAATGGAGATGGTACTTGGTCAGGAACACTATCTTTGGATGACGGTTATTATGAGTATAAATTCACCGTTAATAACTGGGCTTCACAAGAAGCTTTTACTCAAGGGGATGTGTGTACAACCACTAATTTCGGCAACACCAACAGAACCATAGTGGTCAATGGTCCAACAACTGTTGATACTGCTGCATGGGGCGTTTGCTCTGAAAGTACTACCAACCCTGGCCCTCATGACTTGACAATTAACGTTGATATGTCCGCATATACTGGAAGTCTTGTTGGAAAAACTGTGTATGCGAGTGGAGAATTTAATAACTGGAGCGGAACCAGCAATCCTTTAACTGACAATGGAGATGGCACTTGGTCAGCCACTATGTCTTTGGATGAAAAAATGTATCAATATAAGATTACAATCGATAACTGGGCTGAACAAGAAGACTTTAATGCTTTCACTAATGGAAATCAACATATAGCTGCCAGTAATGACGGAAAAAACAGATATGTTCAACTGTCCTCTGACATGACCGTTCAGATGACATGGAACAATTCAGAATCTACAACCTTGAGTGTTTCTGAATTCTCTAACTCTAGTTTTTATCTATATCCTAACCCAGCTACTAGTTCTGTAAGGATTAACTCCATTTCAAAAGTAGAAAAGGTAACTATTTTTGATATGAATGGTAAGGAGGTTTTTAAAAAGGACATTAATTCAAGTGGTTTTGACTTAAACCTCAGCCTGCACTCAGGCATGTATTTGGTTCGAATTGACACTGATGTTAATTCAGGATATAAACGCTTGTTGATAAAGTAAGGACTTCTAAAAGACCCGGTGAACCGGGTCTTTTTTTTAAGGCTTCCGAATATTTGCCACCAGCTCTTGTATGTCTTTACATAGCTATAGATTATAAACTGCTCTTAAGGTTATAAATCTAGGTTGAATAAATGTTTCTGAATTAATTACCGAAATAGTATTTGCACTTGTCCTAACTTGGGAGTCGATATTCAAAATATTTGACATCTTGATTTCAAATTCCCATTTCGCGTCTTTGGCTTTTCGGAACAACAAATTTGCATCCCAATTTTGAAAAGATTGTAAAGTCTTGCCATCATCCTGAACCGTATAACTATACTTGGTGATAAAAGTGAACTTTTTCATAAAATAAGCATCAAAATCAATTGATGGAGACTTGGTTATAAATTCTGTATCTCTACCACCAAGATTGTTTTGAAAAACACGATATGCATAACGAATTCTAACATTAGGGGCAATCCTAAAATTGGTACGGATTTCTGGCGTAAACGACTGCGTAAATGCTTTGTTCAAGGATTGCTCACCTTGAACGAACTGATTGATCTTACTGAAATTAAATGAAGTATTAAGGCCCGCTCTTATTTTGCCAAATGTGCGTTGAATTCGTCCGAACATATTGAAGTTTTCATCTGCAAAACTTGAGTTAAAAAAGGTACTTGTACGTATAATATTTTCAAAATTAGTAGTATTTCGAATTTGATCAATGTTGCTGGAGTATGCCATACGAACAAAAACATTTGTATAATTAAACAAGTTGAAACTGCTATATAATAAACTCATGTTGTGAGAAAGGGCATTTTGTAAATCAGGAGCACCATATTGTATGCTATTATAGTTGTTAAGCACAAGTCCCTTAGCTAGTCTAGTAACATCTGTAAATTGATTTTGCATTCGATAATTCAATGTCAAAGTTTCCCCTTTCTTGATTTGAATTCGAGTTTCAAAGTCTGGTAAAATCCGTAAAAAATTGTTTTGAACAGTTGTATTATTCTGAACATTCTTATTGCCATAAGAATGCAAAGAAAACCCAGGTGTGAACGTAAATATTCCAGTTCTAAAACGATAGTGTACCCCTAGATATATGTCGCTGAAATTATATTGCACATCATTTGAGGCGAGTCCATCATTGAAGTTTGGTTTAGGGGCAAGTAATTGACTATCTGTGAGAAACTGAAAAATATTAGAATTAAAATCTTGTCGGCTAGCAATTGTTCCTAAGGTTACATTTAAATTGCTTTTACCATTAATAATGTAATAATAATCTAATTTGGCATCTAGTTGATTTGATTTTATACGTCTATTTTGGCCCAAATTATAGGACGGGAGTAATGTGTTCAGGCCTAATGCAATTGCTGTATTGTCAAATGAATCAGAACCTTCTGGGGTATTAACTAAAATAGCATTATAAAATGGGTCCTCATCTTTAATTAAATGCTTTGCTTCTAATGCAAAAATATTTTTTTCATTTAAAGTATAGTAGTAGTTCAAGTTTTGATTAATACTGAACGGATCTACTTCCTCATTTTGGGTAGTAAGGCCAGCAACTGAAGAAAGAATAGATTGGTTTTGGGAATCCTGGGCTGTTTGATAGTAAAAATCATAATCCAATTGAATGTCCATGTTAGGCTTATAAGAAGCATTCCACTTTGCCAATGCTTGTTTTGAAAGCTCTAAACTGGTCTCATTTGTAGTTTCATTTGGAATAAGAAGTGATTGCCGAGTATACTGAACAAAGCTAATTTCTTTTGAGCTTGTCTCATTTGAGTTAAAAATTAGAAAACCTCCTAAGTCTAATTTTTTATTTGGCGAATAACTAAAATTTGCGGATGCTAACTTATTTTCAATTTGAAGTGCATTATTTTGATTTGTCAAAAAATTAAGACTGTTATTTCCCAAACTCAAATTGGTCCCGCTTTGACTACTTGGAGCTCTAAACCCCCCAGTAAAACCTCGAAGGTCTCTTCTAGTTAATGCCAGTTCTCCAATATTATTCACGTCTCCTATAAAATTAACCGTGTATTTGGGGCTGTAATAAAATAGTTTTGGTTGAAACAAATAACGGCTGTCAGAGGTTGAATTACCACCTCCTGCAGTTATATTTCCAAACCAGAAACTTTCCTTACCTTCTTTGAGCTTGATATTTATTGCGACATTATCTTGGTTATTTCGAACTCTACTTAGTTGGTCTACTTCTCCATAGTTTTTAAGCACCTGAATTTTATCCACGGCGCTGGATGGAATGTTCTTAGTTCCCAATTTAGTATCCCCCTCAAAAAAATCTTTGCCATTGACCATTAGCTTATTGACAACTTTTCCTTCAACTTCAATTTGTCCATCATCATTTATTTCGACACCAGGCAGCTTGTCAATAATATCTTTAAGCTTACGTTCAGACCCATTTTTAAAAGAGTCCGCGTCGTAAATTAGAGTATCGCCTCTTATGATGACTGGCATTTTAACTACCACTTCGTCAAGGCTAATATCTGATCTTAAAGTGTAGTTTTTTTCCAGATTTTCTGAAGTTGTTTTGAGGATTTCATTGACGCTTTGGAGTCCAAAATAACTCACCTGAATTTTATAGTTTTTATTTTCCTTTAATTTCAAGGAGAATAAGCCCTTTTCATTTGTCATGGAAAAAGCGTCTAATGCATTTGTGGAGTTATTTATCGCAACTACACTTGCTTTTTCAAGGGGTAATTGAAGCGTATCCAATACTTTTCCTTCAAACTTGATTTGTGCATGTCCTACTACTACACACAGACAAAACAACAGCAGGTTTTTTGTTTTCATTGAAAAATATCTATGTTAAACATTAGCCTCTTCTGCGACCCATATTATTTCGCATTTCAAGCATCTTGTCCATAATGGTTTTTCTATAGTCTTTGATATTAATGCCTACTCCTTTTTTGGGTGGATTGATTTTTAATTTTTCTTTAGGATTTGAAATGATTTCAGAACACAGAATAGTGGTGTTTTCTGTAGTAACTTCTAAGATTAAACCAGGTAATCCCCAAAATTCTGCAGGACCATGTTGAATTGGAATTTGCATTGTATACCATGCTTCCACTTGGCTCAGCTTTATATCCTTTTCCACGGCCTCTGATGAACTTGAAAGATCACTCCAAGAAAAATTAAACCATTCCAAAGACTCTTTGGGAACTACCGCAGTAGCTTTAAAACAAGTATATCCCCCTACATCTTTACTCTCAGAACCAAGTTTCCAGTCGATTGATAGCAGTTGATCTTTAATCAAAAAGCGTTTTCCATAAAACTCTTGCGATTGTATCAGCTCATTTTGTGAGATGTTTTTATACTGTTTTCCACGAGCAAAATTGCTACCCCATGAATCTGTAGCTCCTGAGATTGCATCTATTTTTTCTTCTTCTACAAAAATAGATTCAGTAGAATTAAAACTTAGTATGTATGTTTTTTCTAATCTATTTTTTAGACGAGCTTTAATCTGTTTTTTTTGGGCTTCGCTCATTCGTGAACCCCATGTTCCAAGTTCTAAAGAAGACTTTGAAAAATAATACGCTTTACCTTGAAAATCTTGAGTTGGATTAGGCACTGTAAATCCATTCAATAAAGCAAATACAACTATTATTACACTTATTTTCATATGAAGTTTTTTTAAATATAATCAAATATTGATTTACAATTAAAAGATTCATTGTTTTAAGGTTTTTAAATTTTTTAAGTAGTGAATCTAATTTAGACCGCTGTTTTACTAAAAAGTTTTACTATGAGTAGAAAAAATTTCCAATTACAAAAAATTATTCTTGGGAATAAAATCGTAACCGAGAAAGGACTTAAACCAACAATTAGTATGCTCAAAGATTTATCGTTTTTGACAAATCTTCTCTAAAGAAGTTCGATTTTACTCCCTTAGCCTCCACCAAACGGGACAAACTCATATTTTTTGAGATTTGTCCTTTTTTATTTTCAGGTAACTCCTTGCCTATCTGAAAGATATATCTCAAAAAATCATTGATTCTAATAGTTTGATATTTTTTTCAATAAATATTTGGGGATTTTTGAGCAGAGAATGTTGGATTAAATATTAATAATAGTATTTTGTACTAATGTTATATCTAAAGCTAATCCGGGCAAATAATTGGATAAAGAATTTGTTTATTCTGTTGCCGCTCTTTTTTTCTGGTGAGTTATTTAACTTAACCAAGCTGAGTAACACTATCCTTGTAATTATTGGGTTTTCCTTGGTTACAAGTTTTGTTTACATCATAAATGATATTTTTGACATTAATTTTGATAAAAACCATCAAGAAAAAAGGTTCAGACCAATCGCTTCTGGGCGTATTTCAATCAAAAAATCAGTTGTAATTGGATCATTGCTACTGTTTATTGGGTTTTCAGTTCTATTATTATGCTCATGGAATGCTTTTTTGATTTCTATCATTTATGTTGGGTTGAACTTGCTCTACTCCGCCAAGTTAAAACACGTTTCTGTGATTGATTTTGTTATCGTTGCAGTTGGTTTTGTTCTCAGGATTTTGATCGGTGGAGAAGTTGGTGATGTTGAATTAACGCAGTGGATGACAATCATGGTTTTTCTATTATGTCTTTTTATAGCAATCACAAAAAGAAGGCATGATGTGTATCAATACGAATTTAATGAACAAGTCAATCGTAAAGTAGTCACCAAATACACTGTTGAGTTTATGGATAAGTTATTATCAATAAACTCTTCAACCCTCTTGGTTGCTTATCTATTATTTATTACCTCTGAAGACGTTTTGACTAGATACCCTTCAAAGTATCTTATGCTTACTTTTTTGTTTGTTTTGATCGGAGTGTTTAGATACAATCAAATCACTTCTGTAGACAATAAAGGAAGCTCTCCATTAAAAATACTGTTTGAGGATATATTTCTTCAAATCACACTTTTTCTTTGGCTCGTCACTTTTTTCTTCATAATATACTAAGAATAAATTATGATTACGAAAAAGTCATATAGTTGGGGAAATTATCCAAAAACTGACTCAAAATATTATGAATTTGAGTTTGATGACCATTCGTCTATTTTCAAAAAAAACACAATTCCGCATGGGAATGGGAGGTCGTATGGGGATTCCTGTGTGAGTGAAAATATCGTCGGCTTAAAAAAACACAACCATTTTTTATCTTTCGATAAAAACTCTGGATTATTAAAAGTACAATCTGGAGTTCTTTTAAGTGAAATCCTAGAAATAATTATTCGCCATGGTTGGTTTTTGAAGGTCGTTCCTGGAACAAAATTTATTACTATAGGTGGGGCAATCGCATCTGATATTCATGGAAAAAACCATCATTTAGACGGTTGTTTCTCAGAGTGTGTTAATTGGTTTACTCTACTGTTGCCATCTGGAGTAAAGATCAAATGCAGTCGAAAAGAAAATCAAGAATTATTTTATTCAACTTGTGGGGGAATGGGTCTTACTGGTTACATTACTGAAGCTGAAATTCAACTCAAGAAAATCAATTCTGTTTCGATTAATCAAAAAATTATTAAAACCAAAAATTTAAAAGAAACTTTCAATGTTTTTGAGTCAATGAATCAAGACAGTTATTCTGTTGCATGGATAGATTGTCTTAGCAAAGGAAATGCTAGGGGAAGGAGTTTGATTATTAGTGGTGAATTCGATGACGATGGTGACTTGGATTATTCGCCAAAAAAAAGAATTAACATCCCATTTTATTTCCCTTCTTTAGTTTTAAACCCAATCAGCATTAGGCTGTTTAACTGGCTTTATTATCACAAAGTCTTCAAAAAGATAACATATAACAAGATTAAGATTGATGGTTTTTTCTTCCCCCTAGATTCCATTCGAAATTGGAATCGAATGTATGGTAAAAACGGATTCACACAGTATCAATTTGTACTTCCAAAAAAAGAAAGTTACGAAGGTTTAAAAGAAATCTTGAGTGAAATTGCGAGTTCTGGAAAGGGATCATTCCTAGCTGTCTTAAAGTTATATGGGGTGGAAAATAAAAACTACTTGTCATTCCCACTTGAAGGGTACAGTTTGGCTCTGGATTTCAAAATCGAAAAGGGAATATTTGAGCTGTTAAATACTTTAGATAAAATCGTTATGAAGTACAATGGCAGAATTTATCTTTCAAAAGATGTCAGGGTTACAAAAAGAGTATTTGAAAAAGGATACCCACAAATTGAAAAATTTAGGGAAATTCGTAAAAAATATAAACTTGACTCTGCGTTTTCTTCACTACAATCTAAAAGAGTTGGAATTTAAAAATAAGACGATATTGATATTAGGTGGGAATAGTGACGTTGGAAGGTCACTCGCAAAAGATTTTGCAAAACTTGGTTCAAACTTAATTTTGACAACCCGTGAGTTCGGTAAGTTAGATTCCTTTTGTTCGGATTTAGAAATTAGAAATGATATTTCTTGTAGTTCAGCCTTTTTTGATGTTTTAGATTTTAATTCGCATGAAGCATTTTATCAAAACTTAAAAACTACCCCTGATATAGTCATCTCATGTATTGGCTATCTGGACAATAACAAGAATTCTGAGCAAAACTTTGAAGAAGCGCTAAAATCAATTCAAACCAACTTTACTGGACTTGTACAGATCTTAAGTATTATTTCAAATGATTTTGAAACAAGAAAGTCAGGTGTAATTGTTGGAATTAGTTCAGTGGCTGGCGACAAAGGTAGAGCTTCAAATTATATATATGGTAGTTCAAAAGCCGCTTTTACATCATACTTGAGTGGCCTTAGAGGTCGATTGTCTTCCAGTGGAGTGTTGGTAATTACAGTCAAGCCTGGTTATATAAAAACCAAAATGACCTCTCATTTAAAGCTTCCCAAAATTTTAACCAGCTCACCCGATAAAGTTTCAAAAGACATCATTAATGCCATCAGGAAAAAGAAAAGTATAATTTACACAATGTGGTTGTGGAGATGGATTATGCTCATTGTAAAAGCAATTCCTAGTTCTTTTTTTAGAAAAGTCCTATCTTAAATAATATGTCAACATGAAATTGTTTTTTCATTTGAAACAATGACATTTAAACTATTTAATCTGAATGGTTATTAATGCCCGAAAACCTATATAGTGACAGATCGTTTTTTATTTTAATTAGTGTCCCATTTTCTTTGATAAGGTTGCAAAGTTCCATTCTTTTAGGATGCCCTCTTTCTGTATAACTCTTTTCTCTTATAACAAAATATTTACCTTCCATCTCTTTCAAATAAGCATGAGGTTCGCGCGAGGATTCCAAATCTAAAAACCAATCTATTTTAAAAATGGGTCGTTTATCATACAGATAATTGTAAAGGGGAAAATCAGGTATTACAGTTTCTATTTCGTAACCCTCACTAAATTCTTTTATGCTTTTGTATAACATAAAGTTTTCATCACCAACATAAATATGATTTAATCTACTGTACAATTGACCTAAATTGTTTTTTGCTTCTATTTTGGCAGAATCTCTATACATTATATTTGAAGTAGCTAGCCAAAAAATCATTACGGCAAAAGCAATTATTTTTAAATCAATATTTCCCCATTTTTTCTTAAATTCATTAAAAATAACTGCAAAATAAGGTGAAATATAAAGTAGCGGATATGGGTACCCCCAAGAAATCATCGAAGTAATTGTAATAAAGAATAGCAGAATTAAAACTAGATTATTTGCTTCAAATAAATCAACTATACTTTTTTTGTTTTTGATGAATAAAAAAATTGAACTGACCAATATCACTTGATAAAGTAATATTGGTAATGATTCAGAGCTGATAATATAGAGTTGCAATACATTCAAAAAAGCAAATACAAGCACAAACAATAATACTGAGGTTTTCTTGGCTATCAAATTAGTGTTAGAGAAGAAAATTAAAATTGAATAAATAATTAAAGACGGTAAGATGACGTAGGATGTGCCTACTTTAAATCCTTCAACTAAACTTAAAATTATGCTCGATAAATTAGCCCCTTGAGATTTGGAATTAATAAATAGGTTGATTAAGTTATTTTGGTATAAGAAAAAAAAGAAACATCCTGCAACAATAAAAACCCCCAAGAGTGCATACAGTAGTTTCGATCGTTTTAAAATTATTATTGAAAGTAATAACACAACTGGTATAACCATGAAATTCTGTTTGCATAGTGGTGCTAGTCCACAACAAAGTCCTGACAATAAGTAGTTGTAGTTTTTTTGATGAATGAGTCCATTGCTAAAAAAATAAATGCCAATTATTGAAAAAAAGATGCCATCAATAGTGTGCCAGGGCGTTGCGGGAAAGTTATGTAATGACAACAAAAGAAAAATTATCATCATCCAAGACTGGTTTTTAATCGGTAAAAAATTTATATTATTTAAAATTTTCACGGACAAATGACTTATAAAAACCATTTGAGAGAAAAAGACAGCTTTTGAGAAAAGAACAGCATAATTTTCAAAAAAAAAGAAACTTAATGAATGAAGATAAAGGGACAGCGGAGGTCTTACATAATCGAAATCTTTATACGGAAGTTGCCCCAATGAAATCCTGTAAGAAAGGGAATTGATAAATTCATGGTCAGTAGGGTGGTGTCCAAAAAAAACAACTAAAGGAAAAATAATAAATATGATAATCAAAAAAGGAAAAGATTCTGATAATCTTTTAAAATATAACTTATTTGTGTTTATAAACATTAATTTTATGTTCAATATTATTTGAGCCTTAGCGTTTGTACAAGTATAAAATTAATATAATAAATTGATAACTCATTTTTAAATTAATGGAATGAAACTATACATATTTGACTTTGATGGAACGATAACATCATTAGATTCATTCTTGCTGTTTTCATACCATTCCGTTTCAATAACTTCATTTCTCAAATTTTATTTCACATCGTTACCCCTATTTTTTTTCCTTCCAAAAAGGAAAATAAAAGAGAAGTTTTTTATGTCATTTGTGAATACAAAGTTAAACTACTTTAACCGTATTTGTGATGTATTTTCAAAGAACCATTTGTCCAAATTCATAAAAAAATCGTTCATAGATTATATTTCAATTTTAGATCCTCAGTCAAAAGTTGTAATAGTATCAGCAAGTATTTCAAATTATCTCGAACCGTGGTGTAAAATGATGGAGTTTGATTTAATTTCTACAGAATTAGAGGTCAAAAACGGAAAGTTAACCGGTCGGTTTTCGACGCCTAATTGTAACGGAATTGAAAAAGTTATCAGGATTCAAGAAAAATATAATCTATATGATTATGATGAAATTCATGTCTTTGGTAATACCAAGGGAGATTTACCAATGCTTGAATTAGGAACGCATAAATATTTTAAATTTTTCAAATAGAACATTACTTACAGCATAGTTTATGAATGTATTGGACTATTTGGATTATTCACGATAAAATTTCTAAAGTAATATACGACGTCGAGCTTGCATGCTTTGATATAAGTGTTTTTGATGGAGCAATCATAATAAAAAGTTTGAAAATTTAGTCGAATCATGTCCAAAATAGTTCGATTTCACTCCCCTAGCCTCCACAAATTATATCTGGGAATAATAATTTATTCTTGGGGATAAAATTGTACTGAAGGCGGGACTTGAACCAACAATTACAAAGCCCAAAGATTTATCGTTTTTGACAAATCTTCTCTAAAAAAGTTCGATTTTACTCCCTTATCCTCCACAAATTACATTCTAAAATAAAATTTATTTTAAAAATTATCTTAAGTTTTTTGTATTTCAATTTTTCTATTGACAGGAATTACTCAACGAACAAGAAACACATCAATTCAAAAATCCACGAACAACAATTTCTGTTTTATTTAGTGAAAGATGACATGCAAGGCGAATAAGCTACATGCTAGAGCCCAACCTAGATTTTCAATTTTTTTATTGGCTGGAAAACATAAAGAGTTAAAAGAGTTCAGCCGACCCTTACTCGCAAAAATTGCAATAATAAATCCAGTTATAATTACAAGAAAAGCTCTGACAAAATAATTTAATTCTGGAAAAAAAAGATGCAGAAAAATATTTGTTGGAAAAGTGATGACAAACGCAATTAAAACTGCTTTTTTGTTGGGTTTAATCAGCATGACAGCACTACATATCAAGACAACTATGCCACAATTAATATAGTACCGTAAGTTGTTTAGTGTATGTGTAAATGCAGAGCTCGGCGAATTGAATTTAACATCAAGTAAAATCAATCCTGTCAAGATTGCGGTACACAAGGCAAACAAAATTGCCTTTCGCCCTGCT
>MDSW01057422.1_pt1 | contig 11450 bp, 10 predicted proteins | sample 811171 | NCBI WGS metagenome assembly MDSW01 (sample SAMN05326641, study PRJNA326480) | marine metagenome | isolation source: seawater | place: Atlantic Ocean: North West | collected 2012
ATATAGCAAGAGCAAAAAAGGAAAACTATATTTACTTTCCTTTGCTTACAGAACCAGAAATTGCTCTGCATGGAATAGCAAATGACTTTTTTTTTCAGTTATCTGCGATAAATATTATCTCAAGGGACTTACCATCAAATTATAGACTGATAGTAAAAGAACACCTTCTTTCTGTTGGAAGGAGACCTGACCAATTTTATGATCAAATAAAGTCCCTGAAAAATGTATTAATTGCGGATCCACTGGATTTAGGGTTAGATTATATTAAGCACTCAAAAATAGTAGCTTGTATAACTGGCACTGCTGCTTGGGAAGCAGCAGTGATGGGGATCCCAGTAGTTAGTTTTTCTAAAAATAATATTATTAATAAACTAAACCACGTTTATTATACTTCAGGTTTTGACAAAACAGATGAACTTATATTAAAAATTATTAAAAAAAATTATCCGAATAAAAAATCTATTAATGATGGTTCTCTTCTTTATAAAACATACATGGAAAATGCAATTAATATGAAAAATGTAGACGAATTTATATCATGGGAAAAATCTAATATGGATAATAGTAAAAAAGATGTTATAAAAATTATTCTTAAAAGTTTCTTTAAAAAATATTAAGAAAAAAAAACCTAATCTGTACTTTTTAAAGCACTTTTGTACCATTCATTTTTTACTTTTAGGTCTTTGTGAATACCAACGCTATCAATTTTACCATTTTTCATTATAACTATATTGTCAAAGTTTTTAAACCAATTTAACTTATGCCCTATAATAATTATAGTTTTATTTTTTTTCTTTTTTTCTTCAATAATAATATTTTGAATAGTCTTTTCTGTCAGAACATCTAGATTTGAAGAAGGTTCGTCTAATATAAGAATAGGGGCCTCTTTAGCCAATACTCTAGCTAAGTCTAACCTTTGCCTTTCTCCTCCAGAAACTTTTGAACCATGTGTTCCTATATTTGTATGTATGCCATACTTTAATTTTTTAACTAACTCTAAGCAATTTACCTTTTTTAAGTAAAATAAAACTTCTTCTTCTGATAAACTATTATTTCCAAAACTTATATGTTCTTTAATTGTGCCGTCTATAATTTGGGGAGTCTGTGACAAATAAGCAATCTTATTTCTAAGGCTTGACAGATTAATATTTTTTATATTCATTCCATCTATTAAAACATTCCCTTTCTGAGCTATCTTTAATCTTGGAATAAAATCAATAGTTGTTGATTTTCCTGCACCTGATGGTCCAATAATTGCGGTAATAGAACCAGCTTTGATTTTAAATGAAATTGACTGTAATGCTAGTTTTTTTTGATTAGGATATTTATAACTTACATTTTTATACTCAATGCTAGGAGCCTTTTTATTAGAAAGTAACATATTGCCACTTTCATCTTCTTTTTCTTTTTCTAAGTTTTTAAATGTCTCTATTACAGCTTTTAGGGATGGCCATGTAACTTCAAGCTTTTGCAAACTTATAAAAATATTTTTTACCATAGGAACCCCTCTTATTAAAATTATAGAAAAAACTCCTAAATTAATTAAATTTTGATCAAATAAAAAAATTGCTCCAAAAAGTAACAAAAAACCAGAAATTAAAATTATTGGTTCTATGCATGCATTTATAGTAGCTGCTAAAACTCCTGATTTAATATTTTTAAACTTTTGTATATCTATTATATTTATAGTTTTTGAAAGCTCTTGAAGTTCATCACCATTAAGTTTAATTAATCTTAAATTTGAAAACCTTTGAGTAATATGAGTTAAAAATACTCTATTATTCTTTGTAATAGACTTACCAACCTCCGAAGAAGCTTTTAAGGTTTTTTTGAGAAAAATAATGGCTATTAGAAATGAAACTAGAGCAAAAATAGTAAATAATACTGACAAGTAGAACATAATTGCAACATATACTAAAAATATACAAAATAATCCTAATGCTTCTAAAGAAAGCACCATAGCTTGGGAAGCGTTATCAGTCTCTTTTGTTAGATCATTTATAGTTTGTCCAGAAGATACATTTTGAAAATAATCATCCCTTACATGCAAGAACTTCGAAAAAGCCTTTTGCCTGAGTGAGTGTATTAGTTTCTGTATTATATAAACGTTCCAGCAAGACCTACCAAATACTACTATTTGTCTAATCAATATTGCAAAAATTAATATAATTAAAATTGTGTATTTATCAGGTGAAATACCAAAATTTTGTATAAAATTAGAAATTGATACAGTAATTTCTTGTGACCCAATAAGACTATCTAACTCCTTACCTGAAAGAAACAATGAAATAATTGGTATTAGTAAAAATATACTAATTGCTTCGAAAAAAACTGATAAAAAGTATAAAAAAATAGTAACTAACAATATTTTTTTTGTTAGCCCTAATATTATTAAGTCTTTATAAAAATTTAATACTCTCATTATATAATTATTTTTTTTCTTTATTTACTAATTCGAAATCAGACCTATTTCCTACATCTCTCCAATATTCATATATTGGGTAAATACCTATTTTTTTTTTAAGATTATTAGCCTTATTAATTAAAAAAGGCATATCCATTTGTTTTTTACCAACTAAATTACACACCTTTTTACTAAGACAATATATTCCACTAAGAATAAAGTGAGAATGAAATGGCTTTTCAAATAAGGATTTAAAATTATGATTTTCATCAAATTTAACTACTCCAAATGGCACCTGATGAGAATAATTTGCAACTGTTAAAGTAATGTCGTTATTCTTTTCTGTATGAAAAGAACTTAAAGAGTCAAAATCCAAGTCAGAAACTATATCCCCATTAATAACTGTAAGGTGACTAAATTCAACTTTAGATAATTTGTGTATAGATCCTGCTGTACCTAGAGGGTTTTTTTCAAATAATATTTTTATATTTACTTTAGAACTTCTTTTTTCTATGAATTCTTTTATTTTTTCATGCAAATAATGTGTTGATATATAAATAGTACTATAGTTGCTTTTTTCTAATTTTCTTATTATTAACTCTAACATTGGTTTATTTGCCACTTTAAGTAAAGGTTTTGGAGTTTTTTTTGTAATTTTTCCTAGCCTTTTACCAAAACCTCCTGCCATAATAAGTGCCACTTTATTTATTATTATTTCTTCTTCTAAAATTAAATATTTAAGATTTTTATTATGATCTACTATCGGTAAAAATTTTCTAGCAGATGAAATAGTTTTCATTAAACTTCTAAAGTTTGATTGATTTTTGGTATATCCAACGATGGGCTTGTCATTCATAGAATTTTTAATTTCATCGTTTAAGCTCAGTCCTAATAAAAGAGCTCTCCTAATATCCCCATCTGAAACTGTTCCCAACAACTTACCCTTTTCAACTACTAATTGAAAATATAATGAGCTTTCATTAATTTTTTTTATTACTTTATAAATACTGTCAGTCTTATTTACAGTCATTTTTTTTGAAATTCTATATCTTTTCAAATTGCTATCCTTTAAAGCTTAAAATTATTTAATATTACTACAAACAACAACCAAATGTGTAATGTTTTATATAAAAAGTAAAGAAGTATAGTCTAAAATAAACTATTTCATAATTTACTTTTGTAAATGACTTCAGCTAGTTTAAAGTCAACTTTAGTATCAATATCTATGGATCTATTTAGTGGCATTATATGAGCAATTGATTTTTTTGATATAAAAGGCATATTTTTTACCAAATTTTTATATCTCAGTACATAGACAGCACCATTTAAAATAAAAGTACTATTTAAATATTTTTTATCCTTTTTATTACTAAAGGTTTTTTTTAAAAAATTTATATTTTTCTTACTTTGTAAATTAAACATCAAGTTTGTACTTTTATCTAATTTATTTACACTCGCAACACTAAATGCATTGTATTTATCACACTTTTCTATAGATGCATCTATATCCAAAGTATTTCTAAGTGGAGAAGTGGGTTGTAATAATACAATATAGTCAAATAAACTAATTTTTTTGCATAAATGGTTTAAAACCTCTAGTGATGATGTTTTATTCATTGCTAAATATTTAGGCCTCATAAATGGTACAGAACATTTATACTTTAAGGCTATATCTCTAATTTTCTTACTATCAGTAGAACAAATTATTTCATCAATATATTTTGATTTTTTTGCTTGTGCTATTGTCAATGCAATCAATGGTTTTCCAGCAAAGTTTAATATATTTTTGTTTGGCAATCTCACAGAACCACCTCTTGCTGTAATTACTCCTAAGACCTTTTTGGTATTTATCATAATGTAAATTAATTATTTTAAAATTTTTCCTGCCGGAATAATACTATTAGGGGGAACTACTGTTCCAGGTATGCATACTACACCAGCACCTATAAAGGAATTTTCCCCAACCTTGACATTTCCACATAAAGTAACACCTGGTGCAATATGAACGTTTTCCCCAATAAAACAGTCGTGGTCAATATTTGCACCAGTATTAATAATAGAGTTTTGCTTTATTTCAGTTCCTGGCTGAATAGTACATCCTGCCATTATATTAATACCCTCACCTAATTTACTATTCTTCGATATTACAGCTGTAGAATGAATTACTTTAGTAAAGTTAAAACCTAATTTTTTATAATAGTCATATAACTTTTTCCTTAAAAGAATTTTTTTCCCGGGAATAATTCCTATACCATTTAAAATTTCATATCTTTCTGGTGAATATTTTTTTTCTATTTCCTTATCTTTTTTAATATGTTTAATATTTTTAAAATCTTCGGCAAGCTCTAATCTAGTATCAATTATAGCATATACTTTGAGTTTATTAGATAAAATAATATCTATTAAAACTTTTGCGTGACCTCCTGATCCCAGCATTATTATATTTTTATTTTTTAATCTGATCATTTAAAAAGAAATTATATTTTGACTTTGTTCCTACTATGTTAAAAAATTCACTAGGGCTTAATCCATCGCCAGGTCTCTTAACTGTAAGATTATCCCAAGAAAATTTTTCTCCCTTAGAAATTTTTTTAGACGCTACTAAACTTCCTCTTATAAATTTTCTATTTTTTAGCTCTGAGAAGTTTGGTTTTTTTATCCCACTACCGAATATATTTTCTATTATTCTAATACTATCAACCATGTTTTTAAATTCATTATATGACAAGGAAGCTTTATGATCTGGTCCTTTCATTCTTTTATTTAAAGTTAAATGTTTTTCTATAACGGTAGCTCCCATGGCTACTGCTGCAATAGGGACTTCTGCTTGAATGGAGTGATCAGATAATCCATAAGGAAGTGAAAACTTTTTACCCATTTTTATCATAGCATTTAAATTAGATTGGTTTGTGGGAGCCGGATACTCAGATATGCAATGCAAAATAGTAATATTTTTTTTTAATAATTTTATTTTGTGTCTATTTAAATTTAAGAATTTATTAAATTCATGTTTAGTGGGATGCTTTTTTTTATTAGAAAATCCAAATAAAATCATTGATAATGCTAGCTTTATTTCTTTAATATTTGAAAGGCCAGTAGATAAAATTATTGGCAACCCACTTCTTGAAGCATTCAACAATAAAAATGGATTAAACATTTCTCCTGATGATATCTTTATTCTTTTAATTTTAGCTTTATTTTTAAGAAACTCTAAACTCTCTACATCAAATGCAGTAGACATAAACTCTATATTTTTATGTTTGCAGTATTTTGCTATTTTAAGAAACTCAGCATTTGACAACTCTAAGGGTTTAAGAAGTTCATATTGTGTTAAAATTTTATTATTTGACCTCTGGTAGTTGCATAGCATTGCTCTTTTAGTTAAAAGTTTAGCAGCATTAAAAGTTTGAAATTTAATAGCATCTGCACCTGCTTTTGCTGCTAGGTCAACAAGCTTTAATGCATTATTTACGTTACCGTTATGATTGACTCCTGCTTCAGCAATTATAAATACTTTATTTTTACTCACTTTTCAATCTTCTTAATTAGAATAAAAGACTCTGCGTATTTAAATCCTGCTTCACTTCCCCTTAAAATTGCCAAGGATTTAATGGCATCCTTGCTCCTAGGGAAAGGGTGTCTTCTTATTTCTGTCTTATATATATCTAATGCTTTAAGTTTCATATTCAGAAACTTAGTAATATTCTTATAAAGGTTTGGTTTAAAGCTAAATTCATTAGGGTCTATTGATAGATTAGTTTCTGAAATTGTTTCATACAATAATATTTCTTTGACACTAGGAGAACGAAACCATTTTGCAGATGCAAGAGAAGCTTTAAATACTATATTATGGTCAGAATGTATATCACCACTAAAAGGAAGGTATATTGTATCTGGCTTAACTTTTTTTAAAATATTCTGAATTTTTTCTATAACATAACTAATTGAATAACTATCTAACTTACTAGCAAATAACTTTAATCTGTTTGAAGACTTAAAGTTATAAAATTTTATCATTTTTGAAATTTGTATTTCATAACTTTTCTTTTTAATCTCATTTCCTTTATTTTCTTCAAGTTCAGAAATCAACAAATAATGAACTTCATCCCCAACATCTTTATGTTTTAAGATAGTTCCTCCACAACCTAAGGTCTCATCGTCAGCATGAGGTGCAATTATCAATATTTTTTTCTTCAAAATAAGTATTCTCCAACTTTAGGATTTTTAGTAAAGTCATGTTTTTCTAGTATGACTGAACCATCATAACATTTTACTGTAATATAATTACCGTTTACTTTCAAAACTTTTCCTGGCTCATAATTTTTTGGATACTTTTTTCCTTTTCTTACTTTCCATACTGAAAAATCTTTTTCATTATAAGAACAGTATGCACCCGGATAAGGCTTACACAATGCTCTCACTAAATTATAAATTGCTTGATAATTCATCCTCCAATCAATTTTTCCATCCAACTTTGACCTTTTTCTCCAATAATTTCCTTCACTTTTTTTTTGTTTAATAGTTTTTATTTTATCTTTCGCAATATCTTTTACTATTTTAGTTACTTGTATTTTTGCAACTTTTGTTAATTTATCATAAATAGCTTTAGCATCTTCAGTGTTATTAATATTTATTTTTCTTTGGTCTACTATATCGCCATTATCTGCTAACTTATCCATTAAATAAAATGTTGAAGCTGTGTTACTTAAACCTAGAGCTAAAGACCAAATGATAGGATGTCTCCCCTTATTTTTTGGTAATTCTGCAGGGTGATATCCTAAAAATCCTATCCTTGTTGTACATAATAAGTCAGGGCTTAGTATATGAGACCAACCAATACAAAAACCTAAATCTAAATTAAATTTACTGAGGAATTTAATCATGCTTTTTTCATCTTTTCCATTTGATATAAAATAAGGAATATTTTTTTTTTTTGAAAATTCTCTTAGAGAATAAAAATCTGAATGAATTTTAGACTTTTTCTTAGTAACTATAGCGACAATTTTTAAACTGTTATTATTATTCAATTCCTTTAGTATAGAATAAGAAAATTTTACACACCCTATTATTACTGTATTTAATTTTTTCATTTATAGAAATTTATATCATAAAATTTTTTAAAGATAATATTTTTGTAATCTATTTTATTTAGAGTATAAGCAATCTTAAGTGCTGATTTTCCCTTCCCGTATGGATTTTTTTTCAATTTAGCTTTCTTAATAAATTCTTTTTCTAACCCTAGTTTTATACTATCTAAAATAGATTTCTTTGTACCCTTAGCTTGTATTACTGATGCTGCCTGGACCCTACCATTTTGTCTTTTTCCAATGTTAATGGTAGGAATACCTAAACTTGGTGCCTCTATAATTCCACTAGAAGAGTTTCCTATAATTAAATTTGAATATTTAATTAAGTTAAGGTATCTGGTCGAACCCAAATTTTCCACAAATATACTTTTTATATTTTGGTTTTTAATAAATTTTTTAATAGTTTTTATAATAGCTAGACCATAAGTATCTGAGTTAGGGTAAGTAAATACTAAATTTGTTTTTTTGAAATTTAGTAGTACTTTTAATAAATTATTTAATTGTAAATTACTAGTTTCTTGATCCAATGTTAATGGGTGATAAGTAATTAAAAAAGTTTTATTATTTATATTTAAATCTAAAGAATTAAATAGTTTTTTTTTAGATAAAACTTCCAAATTTTTTATATTATCTATACCTAATGCACCATGGTTAAATACATACCTTGGGTTCTCTCCCATTTGCACCAGTCTAGTGTAATACTTTTTTGTAGAAACAAAATGAATATGTGACATTTTGCTAATAGAATGCCTTATGGCTTCGTCAATTAACCCTTCCGTTGACTCTCCCCCGTGTAAATGTGCTATAGGAATATTATGCAACATAGCAGCTTGAGCAGTCGCTAGAAGTTCATATCGATCACCTAGTAATACTATCACAGTTGGTTTAATTTTAAGAAGTATTTTTGAAACCTTTATAGAAGTATTTGCCATTTTATTTATAATGTTTAGTGGACTATCTCCATCTATCTTGGAATAAATTTTTCCCCAAACAGGAATTTTATCTTTTTTAATTTGATTTATAGTCTTACCATATAGTTTTGAAAAATGTGTTTCACCTAATAAAAATCCTGCTTCTAAGGTATTTATTTTTAATAATTCTGAAACTAAAGGTTTTAAAAGGTAATAATCCTGTCTACCTCCACTAAATATAAGTACTTTTTTTTTCATATATTTTTTTTTAGCATATCTATTAGTATATTAATTATTAAATCCTGGTCTGCTTTTTTTAAATTTGCAGAACTTGGAAGACTAATTGCATTTTTATATAATTGATAAGATGCATTTTTACCTATAAAAATATCTTTTTTATAGGGTTTAAGTAAATTAATAGGTTTCCATAATTTTCTAGCCTGAATACCATTTAAATTAAAAATATTAATAATTTTATTACTTGATATTTTAGTTATTTTGCTTTCATTAATCAAAGTAAATAACCACCAAGAACTATTAACCTCCTCTAAAGGTTTAATATAGGTTATTCCTTTAATGTCTTTTAAAGATTTAATATATCTTTTCGAAATTTTTTTTTTCAAGCTTAAATAAAGACTCAATTTTTCTAATTGTGCTAATCCTAATGCGGCATGTAGGTTAGACATTCTATAATTATAGCCAATTTCGTTATGAATAAATTCGTTTTTTTTATTCTTTGCTTGAGTTGATAAGTATTTTACTTTTTTTGCAATCTGTTTTGAATTTGTTACTATCATACCACCACTACCTGAAGTAATAGTTTTATTTCCATTGAAACTAAAGCAGCCAACGGTACCAAATGTGCCAATATTTTTTCCACTATATGTCACTCCTATTCCCTCTGCAGCGTCTTCTACTATTTTTAAAAAATACTTTTGACCAATTTCTTTTAGTTTTTTTATATTTAAAGAGTGTCCTAAAATATGTACAGGCATAATTGCTTTTATTCTTTTTTTAGAAATTGAATGATAACAAATATTTTTCCTTATGAAGCATCTTTTGGACAGAAAGTCTCTAAGCAAAGCTAGATCTAAGTGGCCTGTATCTTTATCTATATCTATTAATATAGGTTCTGCTCCTACATACTTAATAGCATTTACAGTTGCTATAAAAGTAAGATTAGGAGCAATCACTAAGTCTCCCTTTCCTATATTCAATGATAGTAAAGCAAGATGTAAAGCAGATGTTCCGCTACTACATGCCACAGCATATTGTACACCAACTTCCTTTGCGAATCTATTTTCAAAATCTTCCACAAATGGCCCTACGGAAGATACAAAGTTACTATTTATACATTCAAGTAAATACTTTTTTTCATTTCCTTTTAATAAAGGAATATTTAAGGGTATAATTTTTTTCTTATCAGATAACTTTTGCATTGAACATACTTAATTTATTACAATACGTATTCAGAAGAATCTCTTAGTCTATTTTTTCTTTTATATTCAGTCCACCATTTTATAGTTTTTTTTAGCCCTTCTTCAAGCTTTACCTTGGGACTCCAGCCAGTAGCTAAATTTAATTTTTTAGATGATGCTACTAGATTTAACACCTCTGATTTCTTCGGTCTTACTCTTTTATCTTCTACTATGATATTTTTTTTTGAATTTGTGATATTTATTAATTTTTGTAAAACATATTTCATTGAATAAGATTTACCACTTCCGGCATTATAAACGGTTCCATACTTAATTTTTTTTTCGCTAAGATTTGCTAATAATATGAATGCATTTACAGTATCATCTACATAATTAAAATCTCTTTTTGGCTCCAAGTTGCCTACTTTTACAAAATTACTATTTTTATCTAAAAGCTGTCTTATAATACTTGAAATAATAGCTCTTTCACTTTGTCTTGGTCCATAAGTATTAAAAGGTCTTAAAATTACAGCTGGCAATCCAAAACTCAACACAAATGACTCTAACAAATGGTCAGCAGAGATTTTAGTAGCAGCATAAGGTGATTGGGCTTGAATAGGATGATTTTCTGTTATTGGGATTGTTCTAGCAGAACCATAAACTTCACTTGTTGAAGTAGAAATAATTCTCTCACAATTATTATTTAACGCCGCCTGATATATATTTAATGCTCCCATTACATTAGTTTCTATGTAAGATTGTGGCGCATGGTAGGAATATGGGATTGCTATTAATGATGCTAAATGAAAAATAATATCTACTTCCTCTGTGCTTTTAAAAATAAAATCTCTATCCCTAATATCACCAGCTACTATTTCTAACGATGAACTAGTTTTTTTATCAATATTATCAAGCCAGCCTCTATTTCCAAATGAATTATATGCAGCTAATGCTTTAACATGGTATCCTTTTGATACCAAATTTTCGCATAAGTGAGACCCTATGAATCCGTCTGCTCCTGTTACAAATACTTTTTTATTTTCCATTATCTCTTTCTTATATTTTTAAAGAATTATTTTAGTGAAAAAATTTTTTAAATTCCTTTAAATAATTGTTTCAAATATCTTATTAAATTATATTACTTTAGTTAAAATATAAACTTATTTCTTATTATTTCTCAGTTACATAACTCATATAATGCAATAGTAGTAGCCTGTACTACGTTAATGCTATCAGCACTGCTTTCTTTGATGTTAATTCTAGTTAATACATCACAGTTCTCTCTTACTAGTTTTCTTATTCCATCACTTTCAGAACCTAAAACTATAGCCTTTTTTTTAAAATTAAAATTGTTATTTTTAATATCAGTACACTCAGGTAGGTTTTTTGATTCTAGACCTATAACCCACCAATCATTATTTTTTAAAAGCTTTATAGTATTATTTAAATTATTAGATACATAAATATTAACTCTGTCTAGTGCTCCAGATGCTATACTAGAAATGTAAGAATTTTCTTCACTTCCCTCATGCTTTGCAACAATTATATCCTGTACACCAAATGCCATACATGTTCTCATTATTGCACCCAGATTATTAGGATCATTTATTTTATCTAAAATTAGAATAAT
>MDSW01051712.1_pt1 | contig 11449 bp, 13 predicted proteins | sample 811171 | NCBI WGS metagenome assembly MDSW01 (sample SAMN05326641, study PRJNA326480) | marine metagenome | isolation source: seawater | place: Atlantic Ocean: North West | collected 2012
AAATTAATGAAAACAGGAATAATAACTACCGATTCTTACTTAAATCACAATACAGGACAAGGACATCCTGAAAGAGCTGATCGTGTAACTGTTGTCATAAATCATTTAAAAAAAAAAAAATTAAAAAATTTAATTTGGAAAAAACCATTAAAATTTGATTTTAAATATTTAGAATATGCTCACGACAAAAATTATCTGGATAATATAAGTGAGTCTTTTCCTGAACAGGGTTTAAATTTTTTAGACGGTGATACCATTGTTTCTCCTGGAAGCAAAGATGCAGCGGTAGACGCGGTGGGATCTATTTTAACCGCGATTGATGGCGTAATGAAAAAAGACTTTAATAATGCTTTTTGCGCTGTAAGACCTCCCGGACATCATGCAGAAAAACAAAAAGCTATGGGATTTTGTGTTTATAATAATGTGGCGGTTGGAGCATATTATTTATTAGAAAGATATAAATTAAAGAAAGTTGCAATTATCGATTTTGATGTACATCACGGCAATGGAACACAAAACATTTTTTATGATAACGAAAAAGTTCTATATATTTCTTCTCATCAATATCCCTATTATCCAGGCTCTGGTGCAGCAAATGAAAAAGGTAATAAAAATAATATATTAAATGTACCCTTAGTTGCCGGGACTCAATCTCATCAATTTTTAAACGCTTACGAAAGTATTTTTAAAAAACTTAAATTATTTAAGCCTGAATTTATTCTTCTTTCTGCTGGTTTTGACGCCCATAAAGATGATCCTCTTGCTCAGATTAATTTAGAATCTAAAGATTACTATACGCTTACAAATAGAATATCGATACTTGCTAAAGAAACGTGTGGAGGAAAAGTAGTTTCTATTTTAGAGGGTGGGTATGATTTAAATGCACTAAGAGAAAGTGTCGATTTTCACATAAAATCTCTATTGGAGAATTAATAATAAATCTTCTTCAAATATAGACCACAAGCTGGGGCTGGAGGTGCACATCTTAGTCGACTTTTTGATTTAAACGAATTTTTAAAATCATTTAAGTTCCATTTTTTGTCTCCCAAATACTTTATGCATCCAACCATAGATCGCACTTGCTGCTGTAAAAATGACTTAGAAGTAAATTTTAAAATTACTTTATCGCCATTTTTTTCAATTGATACTTTTTTTAATGTTTTTATAGGTGATTTTGCCTGACATGAAGATGAACGAAAAGTTGAAAAATCATGTGTTCCTTTTAATAGTTTGATACCTTTTTTCATAACATTAATATTTAACTTTTTTCGAATATGCCAGGCCTTATTTTTTTCTAAAGCGAGAGGAGATTCTCTATTAATAATTATATATTGATAGGTTCTTTGCTTTGCATCAAATCTAGAATGAAATTTTTTTTTTACTTTTTTAATTTTTAGTACAGTGACAGGCTTATTGCCAATATGTTGGTTTAATCCACGAAGAAATTTATTTTTTTCTATTTTCTTTTTTAAATCAAAATGCGCAACTTGTGCTATAGCATGAACGCCAGAATCTGTTCTTCCTGCGCCAGTTACTAACACTTTTTCTTGCAAAAGAGCAAAAATAGAATCTTGTAAAACCTTTTGAATTGATGATCCATTTAGTTGAAACTGCCAACCGACAAAAGGGGTGCCGTCATATTCTATTTTTATTTTATACCTTTGCATTATTTGAGGATTTCTCCTTTATTAATTTTTTTACCTAGCAAAAATTCTTTTGCTGTTTGTATATTTTTTCCTTGGCGTTGAATTTTCAGGATTTGAATAGAACTTGAACTGCATCCTATAGTTAAATTTTCATCAAGTACACTACCTGACTTTCCATTTTGTGAAAATATTTTAGCTTTTAAAACTCTAAATCGTTCATTTTTAAATTCAAACCAAGCACCTGGACTTGGACTAAGACCATGTATATGTGCCAAGACTTTATAAGCATCTCCATTCCAGTTAATTTTTGTTTCATTTTTATCGATCTTTTTTGCATATGTTGCTTTAGAATTATCTTGATTAATAAATTTTTGATTATCGTTTTCAATATTTTTTAAGCTTTGAATTAATAAACTGGCTCCCTCTAATGAGAGTTTTTTTTCGTTTTCTCCATAAGTTGTGTTTTTATCTAATTCAAATTCTCTTGTAGCCATTACGGGGCCGCTATCTAATTTTTCTTCGACCTTCATAATACTTACTCCTATTTTTTTATCTTGATTCATTATTGCTCGTTGAATTGGCGCTGCCCCTCTCCATCTGGGCAATAAAGAAGCGTGTATATTAATAAAACCATGTTTTGGAATTTTTAATAAATTTTTTGGAATTATTTGTCCATAGGCTACTACTACAACTAGATCCGGCGATAAATCTTTAAAAAATTTTAACTCATGTTCATCATTTAAACTATTTGGTTTCCTTATATTTAATTTTTTTTTTATTGAAAATTGTTCAATAGGTGAATTATTTATTTTTTGCCCCCTTTTTGATCTTTTTGGAGGCTGAGTATAAATAGCTAAAATATTAAATTTATTTTTAATTAGCTCTTCTAAAGCAGGCACTGAGAACTGAGGTGTTCCCATAAAAATTACATTGAGTGGCATTAATTTTTTTCTGAATTTAAACTATTATTCTTTCTAATTCTTTCTTTTGCTTTGAAAGTTTTTTTACGATCATCGATCTTTTTAATTTAGATAAATAATCTATAAACAAAATACCTTCTAGATGATCCATTTCGTGTTGAATGCATGTAGCTAACATACCTTCGGCTTTTAACTCTTTTGGCTGACCATAATAATCTAAATATTTTACATGACATTTACTTGGTCTATCAATTTCTGCAAATTGGCCAGGTACTGATAAGCAACCTTCTTCATAGGTTGAATTACTTTCTGCTTTTTCAATTATTTCTGGATTTATAAAGTACATAGGATTTTTAGGTTCATCCTTTGGAGCTATATCAAGAACAATTACTCTTTTAGGAACTCCGACTTGAATAGCTGCTAAACCAATTCCAGGCGCTGCATACATAGTTTCCAGCATGTCATCCATAAGTTTTTGTAAATCGCCATCTACCTTTTCGACCGGTAATGATTTTTGTCTTAAAACTTTATTTGGTTCAGTTAAAATTTTTTTCAAAGCCATAAAATATGAATAAATTATAAGTTTATTTTAGTCAAGTGACTGCTAATATTAGTAAAATTAACTAGGCTCTTGCTGGAAGCGTTTCACTTAAAATTTGATTTCTTATTTTCTTAAGATTTAGTTGATTTAGTATATTGCTTAAAAAATATATTGTTTCAGGATCTAGATCTTGAATTTTATCTTCACCTATTATTTCTATAATTTTTAGCACTATTAAACCCATCTGTCTTTGCTCAACCATTTCTTCGAGATTTTTAGGGACAGTAAGTTGTGTAATAAGATTTTCAAAATTTAGATCATCGGGCAGTGAAATACCGTCGACTTGAAGTGACTCTAGAACAATAATATCTTTTATTGAAATAAAATATTTTTTATTTCTTTTTATTTTTTTATAAACAGATTTAAAATCTTTCTCTGTCTTAATGATTTCTTTTCTATCATTTAAAAAATGTTTTATTACTTTAGATCTATGTAATATATCGTTTTCAAATTTAATCTTTTTATCTAATTCCAAATTATTTTTTAACACATTTTCAACTACATCTTCATAAGATTTGGGTATTTCTTGTTTATCAATACTATCTAATATATTTAATAATTCTCCTATATAAACATTTGATAAATTATCTTTTTCAAAAAGCTCTTTAAGTAAAAATACAAAATAAAGTTTTGTTTCTACATCGTTTGATAACAGGATTTTTTGATAAATTAGAGCTCTCGCTTTATAATTTGGCAAATTTTTATAAATTTCTTTTGAATTAATTAGTTGATTAACATTAAAAAGTATTTGTTTATATATTTCAAAAATTTCTTCACTTCTTAACGAATTTTCAGCTGCTGCTTTTTCGTAGGTTAATATAGTTTCCTCATCATCAAAATTTTTAGTTTCAATTAAATTAGCTGAGGATAGATATCTCCAAATATATTTGTCTGTCTTTTCTGTTGGTTTGTATGAAAAATCTTGGGTAGTAATATGAGATAAATAAAAATTAAGCAAATTATCATCTTTAATTTTTTTTCCGGTTGTGTCTTTTAATCCCAAAAGAAAAGAAGCTTTGTCTTCAAAAAATTTATCTTTGTCTCCTCTTTCTTTTAATAACTCAAAAATTAATTGAGCCTCATCTTTCCTTTCCTCATTAATTAAACAATAAATTAAAAATTTATCTAAATAATTATTTTGTATATCTTTATTTAATAAATTTGTCTTTTCGCATGCAGATTTTATATCGGCAGATGATAAATATTCGTTTACTAAAAGTTTTACAACTCTTTCTTCTTTTCCCACGGATGGGTTTAGGTTTAATAATGTTTCTAAATCTTTTAATCTTTTTTTTCTTATTAGCCAATCAATTTTTATCTTTAAAAAATCTTCCGAATTTAAATTTTTTTTAGGTGGGTATGCATTTGTAAATAATATTTGAAAAAGCAAATCTTCAGAAAATTTTGAAAGTTTGATTTTATCAATTCTTTTTAAGACTTTTTTTACATCTTCTCCTTCAGAATTGACCCACATGTCTAAAGTAAAATCATTTTTTTCTGGATCATATATTCCTATAACCTCTTGTTCAAATTTATCAATTTGCTGCTCATCTATTGTCAAAGTTATTTTTTCTATTTCATTAGATTTGATTGGGCTTTTTATTTTAATTTTTTCTTGATTATTATTTTCTTTAGTCTCTGTTTTTTCATTTTCCTTTTTTTTCCATATGTCCTCAGCTGCTATTAAAAATGTAGAATTTGTAATAAGAAAAGTTAAAAAAATTATAAATTTTATTATTTTACTTAACTGTAATAAGCTTATCATTGCTAAGTTTCTGCTTAATAAGTTTGTATGGGGCTGGTTTTTCTATTTTATCAATTACAAAAATTGCTAAACTAAAAACTAGTATAAATAAGATAGTTTTTATTACTATTTTATTTTGAAAGAAACTTTCTCTTCTTTTTGGATTTAATCTAAGTTGCATAATTAATAAATACTATTTAAACTCGGAAAATAAGACAAAATTGTGAAAAATCAAATTTAAAATTCTTGGTCAATTTGTGAAAAAAAACCTTGTTTTAGTAGGAATGATGGCATCGGGGAAAACTACCCTGGGGAAAATTGTGGCTAAAAAACAGAATTTAAAATTTATTGACACTGATTTAAATATTGAAAAGAGAAATTCAATGACAATAAATGAGATTTTTGAAAAAAAAGGTGAGGAATTTTTTAGAGTTGAAGAAGAAAAAGAAACTTTGAAATGTCTTAAAAAAAATAATTGTGTTATTTCTTTAGGTGGTGGAGCTTTTATGAATAAAAATATTAGAGAAAGTGTTTTAAAAAATTGTGTATCTATCTGGCTTGATGTTGATGCAAAAACAATTAATAAAAGAATTAAATGGAACAATAAAAGACCCTTGTTAAATAAGGAAGATGGATTATCTAAAATAAACGATTTGTACGTAGAAAGAAAAGACAATTATAAAAAAGCAAATTATAAAATAGTGTGTAAAAATCTAAAAAAAGATGATTTGGTAAAAAAAATTTTAAATTTATATGAAAAACAATAAAATTATAGTTAAATCTAAAAGTAAAACATATCCTATTTATATTGGGAATGGGAATATCAATATAATTAATAAACTAATTAGGAAAAATTTACCAAATGTAAAAAAAATATGTATCATCGTTGATAAAAATGTCCCTTTAAAAATTAAGAAAAAACTAAATAAATGTCTAAGCAAATTTGATAAAAAAATCTTTACTTTAAAAGTTAACGAAAAAATAAAAAGTTTTAAAATAGCAAATAGTATTGCTGAAAAAATATTAAAAGATAATTTTAACAGATCAGATTGTGTTATCGCTTTGGGCGGTGGAATTGTAGGAGACCTTGCGGCATTTGTTGCAAGTATTGTTAAAAGGGGAATAGGTTTTATAAATATTCCTACAACTTTGTTAGCCCAAGTTGATTCGTCTATTGGAGGAAAAACCGGGGTTAATTCACCTCAGGGGAAAAATTTAATAGGAACTTTTTATCAACCAGATTTTGTTGTTACGGATGTTTCAACTTTAGAAAAATTACCAAATAGAGAAATGGTATGTGGTTATGGTGAAATACTTAAACATTCTTTTATTCTAGATAAAAGTTTTTTTAATTGGTTGGACAATAATGGTAGAAAAATAATTATAAAAAAAGATAAGAACATAATTAAAAAAGCTATAGTGCATAGCTGTAAAATTAAGTCTAAAATTGTTGAAAAAGATGAAAAGGAAAAAAATTTAAGAAAAGTTTTAAACTTTGGTCATACATTTGCACATGGTTTTGAAGCCGCCCAAAATTTTTCAAAAAAGTTAAATCATGGTGAAGCCGTATTGCTTGGTATGGCAATCGCTAGTAAATTTTCTTATGAAAAAAAATCTTATCTTACATAGAATTAACTAAAATAATAAATCATTACCGTTATTTAAATTTACCACTTAGTTTAGGAAAAATATTTAAAAAAAAAGAAATAAACAAAATAATCTATTTTATGCAGAAAGATAAAAAAAACCTAAACGAGAAAATTAATCTAATACTTATTAAAAAGATTGGTAAAATTAATAAACCTATTGGAAACGCATATTCAAGTAATGATATTAAGAATTTTTTATATTCGCAAATATAATTGTTTATTTAATTTCTATTTCTAATGCGTGAATTTTATTTTTCATTTCCTCTTTTAATACAGAAAAAATCAATTTATGTGCGTCAATTTTTTCCATATTTTTTAATTTTTTAGACAAGATAATAAGTTTAAGATGAAACTTTTCAGGATCAAAAGATTTATGCTTTGAGTGTAATTCTGAATTATCAATTATAGATATTTTTTCTGGTTCAAGTTTCTCGTTAATAATTTTTTTAATTTTATCTAAATAATTCATTGTTATTTAACTTCAAAAATCTTAAAACATATAATAACTTTAAACAATGAAAAATATTTGCGAATGGACAAATTGTAAAGAATTTGGAAAATTTAAAGCTCCAACAGAGAAAGATAACAGCAAAAAATTTAAGCTATTATGTGATAAACATATAAAACTATTCAATAAAAGTTGGAATTATTTTGAAGGTATGTCAGAAAATGAAATTACAAATTTTTTAAAATCTGATGTAACATGGCATAGGCCAACGCAACAATTTGGATCTCCAGATAACTTTTTTAATATCTTATGGAATAATGCATTAAATGATAAATTCAAAATCTTTAAAGATGAAAAAATAAAAAATATAAATAAAATTCAACTGTGTAAAAAAGATAAGGATGCATTTAGTGTAATGGGCTTGAGTTTTAGTTCAGACTTTATGGCTGTACGTAAAAAATTTAAAATTCTTGTAAAAAGATTTCATCCTGATAAACACGCTGGAAATAAGGTTTATGAAGACAAATTAAAAAAAATTACAATGGCCTATAGCCATTTGAAAATGATAATGATACAAAAGTAAAATGAGTAGTTTAGCTGAATTATCACCAGATATTAAAATTTCTGTAAACCAAATTTTTGGAATAGATACGGAAATGAAGGTAGATGGTTTTTCAAAAAAAAATGAGTATGTGCCTGAAATTGATAGTAATTATAAATTTGATAGAGATACCACTTTAGCAATTATTTCAGGATTTGCATTTAACAAACGTGTTTTGATACAAGGTTATCACGGAACCGGAAAGTCAACACATATCGAACAGGTAGCTGCAAGATTAAATTGGCCATGTATTAGAGTCAATTTAGACAGCCATATAAGTCGAATAGATTTAATAGGAAAAGACGCAATTGTTATAAAAGATAGTAAACAAATTACTGAATTCAAAGAAGGTATACTTCCTTGGTCAATTCAAAATCCTGTGGCTCTTGTATTTGATGAATATGATGCGGGAAGACCGGACGTAATGTTTGTAATACAACGAGTTCTTGAAAAAGAAGGAAGCTTTACTTTATTAGATCAGAACAAGGTATTAAAACAGAATCCATTTTTTAGATTGTTTGCAACAACTAATACTGTTGGGTTAGGAGATACAACTGGTCTTTATCAGGGCACCCAGCAAATAAATCAAGGCCAACTAGATAGATGGAACATAATTACAACTTTAAATTATCTAAAATTTGATAAAGAACTTGAAATAGTATTGGCAAAATCAAAAAGTTTTAACAATAAAGAAGGCAAAGAAATTTTATCTAATATGATCAAAGTTGCAGATCTAACTAGAAAAGGCTTTGTAAATGGTGATATTTCTACTGTAATGAGTCCAAGAACTGTACTTCATTGGGCGGAAAATTCAGAAATTTTTAAAGATGTTGGTTATGCTTTCAGAGTAACATTTTTAAATAAATGTGATGAATTGGAAAAAAATATTATTGCAGAATATTATCAAAGATGCTTTGGAAATGACCTGCCAGAATCGTCAGTCAATATCAAAATCTAAGTTATAAAGACATGGATGAAAAAGAATTACTAAAAGAAAGATTTAAATTGGCTATTACATCTGCTGTAAAAGTTATTTCAGAAAACTATGATCTTGATATTAAATTTAATAATAATCAAGAAACAAAAAATAATACTTTAAATTTACCAGAAATATCAGAATTTAAAGATTTACATGATTTTACAAAGATTAGAGCTCTGGCCGACTCAGAGGCATTGAAAATAAAGCATAATAGTAAAAAAATTTATGCTGAAAATGAACCAACAGGTAAAATGGCAAAATCTCTATATGCTATTGCAGAAAAAATAAGATATGAAAAAATTGGCGCTGATAAGCTAAAAGGCGTAAGAAATAACATAGTTCAATACCACGAAAGTAAATACAAAAATAAAAAAATTGAAGAAGTCAAAACTGAATCTGATGTAAATATTACAGAGGCTTTTGAGTTATATTTAAGAAACCACTTTTTTAACTTAAAACAAAACAAAATTACTAAAGAAGTCCTAAGTTATTGGAAAGATTTATTTGACAAAAATATAAAAGAAAATCTGAAAGATCTAAGCAAAGATGTTTATGATCAAGAAAAATTTGCTAACCATATTACAAAATTAATTGAAAATCTTGAATTTGAAGATACTGATTCCAACGAAAAAGAGGAAAAACAGGAAAATAATCAAGAAAATTTAAACTCTGAAAACAACAATAGTGAAATTGATAATAAATCCGAATCTGATGAAAAAAAGGAAGAACAAATAGAAGCCAGTTTAAGCGTTATGGATAGTAATTTTAATGTTGTAGATGATGATAATACAAAACAAACAGAACTCGAAAATATTGAAGGAGATTTAAATCCACAAAGTAGAAGTATTAACAAATTAAAAAAGGATAAATATAAAATTTTTACTAGTGAATTTGATGAAATAAAGAAAGCCGAAGATCTTGAAAAAGAAGAAGAACTAATAAAGCTTAGAAAAATATTAGATCAGCAATTAACAAATTTACAAAATTTAATTACTAAACTAGCAAATAAGCTGCAAAGACAACTTCTAGCAAAACAGAATAGATCATGGGAATTTGATTTAGAAGAAGGTATTCTTGATGCTTCTAAATTAGCAAGAGTTGTTATAGATCCTTTTCATTCACTGTCATATAAAGATGAAAAAGAAACAGATTTTAAAGATACTGTTGTATCAATACTAATTGATAATTCTGGATCAATGAGAGGTAGACCAATATCAGTGGCGGCAATTTGCGCTGATATTTTATCAAGAACATTAGAAAGATGTTCGGTAAAAGTTGAGGTGTTAGGTTTTACTACAAAAAATTGGAAGGGTGGAAAAAGTAGAGAAAAATGGAACTTAAATAATAAACCATCAAATCCAGGAAGATTAAATGATTTAAGGCATATAGTTTATAAATCAGCTGATGCAGCATGGAGACAATCTAAAAAAAATCTTGGTTTAATGCTTAAAGAAGGTTTATTAAAAGAAAATATTGATGGAGAAGCTCTCTTGTGGGCGTTCAAAAGAATTTCAAAAAGAAAAGAAGAAAGAAAAATATTAATGGTGATTTCAGATGGTGCACCAGTAGATGACTCTACCTTATCTGTAAACTCAGGTAATTATTTAGAAAAGCATCTTAAACAAACTGTTAAATGGATTGAGGAAAACTCAAATATAGAAATTCTTGCTATTGGTATCGGTCACGATGTAACTAGATATTATAATAAAGCAATTAAAATCACTGACGTACAAGAACTTGGTGACGTTATGATCAATCAGTTAACTAATCTTTTTTCAGATAAAAAAAATAAAACTATACATTAATTTTTTTTTTTACGTTTGATGCTTCTTGAACATAAGATAGTAAAAATCTAAAAGGTATCAACATAATTAAAGCAACAAGTACTTTTATTGATAAATCTCCCACTGACAATGTAAACCAATTTAATCCCGTTCCATAAAATGCTATAGAAAAAAATAAAAATGTATCAAAGACTGATCCTATTAAAGATGAAGTTAATGGTGCTACAAACCACAGTTTTTTTCTTAAAATATCAAATATAAAAACATCCATTAATTGAGCCACAAGAAATGCTGTTCCTGATGCAATAGCTATTCTAATTGAAATTAAATCCATAAAATTTGTTGAAAAAAAAAGCGTAAAAAATACGCCAAATAAAAAACCTAAATATACAATTTTTTTAGCTACTTCCTTCCCATATCTTCTGTTTGATAAGTCGGTAATTAAAAATGCAATTGGGTAGCTAAAAGCGCCATAGGTTAATACCTCTTCTAGATTAAAGTAACTAACTGGAAACTGAACTAAATAGTTTGATACAGCCACTACCAAGGCCATTAATAGCGACAAAAGAATAAACAAGCGATCTTTTGCTTTAAACATAAAGTTTTTAGGCTTTGGAAAATATTTTATTTTTTAATTTTTTTGCTTTTGAGGACAGCTTGTATGATTTTGTACTTTTAAGATAAAAATCTATACCTCCCTTATAATCTACCGATCTTAGTGCAGCATTGCTGACATTAAACCTAATATTTCTTTTAAGTATATCACTTTTGAAAGTTACGCTTTTTAAATTGGGCAAAAATTTCCTTTTTGCTTTATTATTTGCGTGACTTACTTTATGGCCTTTTAACGGAGACTTTCCGCTTAGTTCGCATTTTCTAGACATGTTAAAAATTCCTATGAATGTATAAATGCAGTAGTGATATTGGTCAAGACAATATATTTATATTGATATTAATATTGACAATCTTAATAACGGAGATTAGTAAGTTTTAAATGGAAGTTTACTTACCTATAGCTGAAGTTCAAATAAACGTCGTATTAGTACTTTTTGTAAGTTTTTTAGTAGGACTTATGTC
>MDSW01200363.1_pt1 | contig 11449 bp, 12 predicted proteins | sample 811171 | NCBI WGS metagenome assembly MDSW01 (sample SAMN05326641, study PRJNA326480) | marine metagenome | isolation source: seawater | place: Atlantic Ocean: North West | collected 2012
AAAAATAGCTTTAAAATATAACTCAATTTTAATCCTAAATTTTAATTTTAAAAAAACTTTTTGGATACATTTCTGAACCATATTTTTCTTTAAATTCTGAGATTGAAATCTCTTTTTTCGAAAATTTTTCATTAGCTATTTTATAATTTTCACCTAGTTCATAATATTTAAACCCTCTTTTTTTTAAATGAAGAATTGCATTCCATTCTAAGAAATGACGAGGCATGAATTTTTTTTCATAATCTCTATCATTAACTTGGGACCAACCCCAAGCAAATTTTTTGAATAACCCACAATACAAATATGAAATTTCTAAATTATTAGTGCTACAAGAAAACAATATACCTAAATTAGATGATATGTTATTTAACATTATATCCCAAGTTTGATCAGGCCTTGTTTTTTTTCCTGCTGATTTAAAATGTAAAAATTTAAATTCGTTAAATTTCTTTTTCAGTTGTTTTAAATTATTTTTATTATAAATATTAAATTTTAAATTTTTACTTGATCGTAAAATGTTACGTTTATGGTATTTACTTAAATTGGTACTTAATTCATTAGTTGTTAAACTCAAATCTATTATAAATGTATTTATAACTAAATTTTTTTTTGAGAATTGTAGCAATTCAAATTGATTTTTTGAGCTTATCTCAGGTTTTCCACCACTTGTTATTACTGGATGATTGAAAAAATTAATATCTGTAAATTTCTTATTTAAAGATTGAATATAATTTATAATTAATTTTAAAAATTTTCTTTTTTGAGATGGTTTTAATTTCTTTAAAAATATTGGTGAAGGGCAATAACCAAAATCATAACCATAAAATAAAAACTTTTCTGATCTATTTATTGCCAATACAACTGCTGCAACAAAGGTATTATCATTTTCGACTAAGAATGAGCAATTTTCAATTTTATTAAATGCACAATAATATTCTATTAAATTTGGACTATATAAATGTGTATGACCATCCATTTTTTCAATTGAGCTATTCCAATCTTTAAACGAAATTTTTTTAAAAGGGATGAACTTACAGTTCATATTAAAATTTTAAATTCTTGACTAATTTATGTAAATGTTCAATTATTGAACATAATATCATTAGAATAATGAGTCAAGTTCAATGAAACCAATAACTTATAACAAACAATATTTGAATAATGCGGACAAAAATGCAGTCAAAAATGTCATTAATCAAAAATTTTTAACAAACGGGAATAGTGTAAAAAAATTTGAAAATAAACTAAAAAAATTTTTTGATGTAAAATATTGCACTACCTGTGTGAATGGCACTGCAGGATTACATCTCGCGTTTGAGGCTTTGAAACTAGAAAAAAATGATGTAGTTGTAATGCCAATAATAAATTTTATAGCCTCTTTTAGTATGGCTAAATTGTATAATCTAAAAATATATTTTGCTGATGTTGAAAAAAAAACTGGTCAAATGTCACCTAAAACTCTTATTCAATGCATAAAAAAAAATAAGATTAAAAATGTTAAAGCGATAATAACTATGTATATGGGTGGCTTTCCTGAAAATATTGAAAATTTTCAAAAACTTAAAAAAAAATATAATTTTTATATTATAGAAGATGCATGCCATGCTTTTGGTGCTTCTTATAAATATAAAAGTAGATATTTTAAAATTGGATCATGTAAACATTCTGATATTTCAGTGTTTTCCTTTCACCCAGTAAAGACTATTACTACGGGTGAGGGTGGATCTGTTTGCACCAATAACTCCAAATTTTACAAGAGAATGAAGGAATTTAAAAATCACAATATAATAAGAAAAAATAAATATTGGGATTATGATATTACTAAATTAGCGTTTAATTATAGACTAAGTGATTTAAATTGTGCGCTAGGATTAAGTCAAATAAAAAAAATAAATTTTTTTTTAAAAAAAAGAAAAAAAGTTTTTAAGGAATATGCTGAACAATTTAAGAAAAAAAATATCAGTATTCAAATGATTGATTATAACAAGACAACAAAACCAAGTTTTCATTTAGGTTTAATCGATCTTAAACTTGAAAAAAAAAATAAAGAGGCTTTTATTAGATATTTAAATAAAAATAATATTTATCCCCAATATCACTATAAGCCTCTGAATCTATTTAAATCTAATAAAAATTTGAATCTTAAACTGAAAAATTTTGAAGGGGCAGAATATTATTTCAAAAATTTTATTTCCTTACCACTTTATGTTGATTTAAAAAAAACTGAAATAAAAAAAATTTGCAATATAATTTCAAATTTTTATAGTAATTAATCAATCCAAAATCTAGGATCTATAATTTTAAGATTGGAACTAGATAAATCTTTTAATTTTTTCAATTTTTCATCATAAGAATAGTCTAATATCTCCCTCAGTTGTTTATAATGATCAACACCCACAATTATTTTATCTACCAACTTATTTTCAAGTACAAATTGAATACATGCATATTTGGGATTTATTTTATATTTGTTTATAAAGTATTTAAATGATTTGACCTCCGGGCTTTGAGAAATGTAGTTCTTTTGTTCAGAAATAAGAGTTCCCTGCAAAAAAATTGATCTCACAAAAATTAAAATTTTTTTTTTTTTTAAAATTTTAAAGTAAGTTTCAAACCTTCTGTCTAATATAGAGTATGGTATTTGAACAACATCAAATTTAAAATTTTTCACAATCTTTTTAAGCAAGTTTAAATCATATATTGTTATTCCAATTTTATTAAAAAATTTTTTTTTCTTTAATTTTTTTAAAAGACTAAATGTTTTTTTTCCATAAGCTGAAAACAATTTTTCTGGATTGTGTATATAAATTATATTAATTAAATTTTTTTGATTTATTTTATACTTATCAATTAAATCTAAAAATTTATCCTCATTAAGGTTTTTTTTATCTATTATAATTTTAGTATCAATTTTAAGATTAAACTTTTTTAGATTATTCCAATTTACTCCATAACCTTCAGCAGTATCTACCTGATTTAAGTCATTTTTAATAAAAAATTCAAAAACCTTATTAATATTTTTAATTGAAATTCTTTTTTTTCTAGTATTGTTAATGCCATATGGATAACCAAATTGAGCCATTCCCAAAATTAATTTTTTTTTAAAGTTAAATTTATAATTTTTAGTATTCATTCTTAATTGACAAGTTTAGTAAATTTATTGATATAATGTTTTTTAATCATTAAGAATACCAATAATAAAACTTTATTTAAATATGATTAATAGATTATTAATAATTCCAGCTAGGGGAAATTCTAAGAGAATTCCACACAAAAATATAAAATTATTCAATAACAAACCGATAATTGGTTATGTACTTCATATAGCAAAAAAGAGTAAGCTTTTTTCCAAGATACATGTTTCGACGGAATCCGAAAAAGTTTTTAAAGTTGTAAAAAAATTAGGATTTGAAATTGATTTTATGAGACCCAAAAAACTTTCCAGAGACAAAACTCCTACGATAGATGTTCTCAAATATGTTCACAATGTTTATATATCAAAAGGTGAGAGTTATGATGAAATTTGGACAATTTCTCCTTGTTCACCTTTATTAATTATTAATGATTTAAAAAATGCTTCTGCAATCTCAAAAGTAAATAAAAATAAGATTACTCTGGCTATTACAAGATCACCTTTTCCAATTCATTGGTCTTTGAAAAAAGATAAAAGAAGTTATTTAAAGCCCTTATTTAAAAAAAAATTATTTAAAAGATCACAAGATTTAAAAAAAACTTTCTTTGATGCAGGTGCGTTTGCCATTTTCCCAAAAAAATTATTAACAAAAAATATTAAAAATATGGAAAATATGTTTGTGGGTTTTGATTTACCGAGCGAAAGATCAGTAGATATTGATGATATTGAAAGCTGGAAATTTGCAGAATATTTACATAAAGCTAGTCTTGCTGTAAAAAAATTAAATGAATAAGAAAATAAATAAAATATTTAAAGATATTGAAAGTATAAGAAGTAAGAACAATAAAAATTGGATGAATTTACTAAAATTATCTTATGAAAGCCAGCCAAAAAAAACTCTCAAAATTATTTCCCAAATTTTAAATAAAGATCAGAAATTAATTTCACTTGCGAAAAAACTAAAAAAATTCTCTTAAAAATCAATAATGCAGAAATATATAATTCAACAAACCTTATCTAATTACTTTCCAAAAAGATATAATACCCTTACAAGTTCTGGAACAAGTGCACTTACAATAATTCTTCATACTTTAAAAAAAATTTATAAAAATAAGGATGAGATAATCTTACCTTCTGTTGTATGTCCCTCTTTGCTTTCCGTGATAAACAACTTATCTTTAAAACCTGTATTTGTAGATATGGAGTTAAAATACTTTAATATGAATTTCGGTCATCTAAAAAAATTGATTAACAAAAAAACTTTGTCGGTCATATGTGTACATTGTTATGGTATTGCTGCAAATATTGAAAAAATACAAGAGTTATTAAAAAGAAAAAAAATTTTTTTAATAGAAGATATATGTTTAAATTTTGGTGGTAAGTTTAAAGATAATTATTTTGGTTCTTTCGGAGATGCATCAATTGTTAGTTTTGGTGAAGACAAAATTTTAAATATAGGTGGGGGAGCATTAATTGTAAAAAGTAAATCTATTAATGACAAAATAAGAAAATTCTTAATTAAAAATTCATTTTTTTCTGAATTAAGTTTTAATAAAAAAGAGTTTAGGAAAAAAATAAAATCATTAAATAGAAATATTCTCGAAAGAAATTCAAATGCACGATATTTACATGAAAATTTGTTTTCAAAATCTTTTATCAAACCAATGTATAGAAAAAATGACGTTTATTGGAGATACCCAATGATTTCAAAAATTAATAGAACTAAATTAATTCGTGACGCAAAAAAGATAGGAATTATAATTACATCTCATTATCCTTCAATTAATAGATTTCAATACAATTCGCATTTAAAAAACGCTGATATTTTTGATAAATCAGTGATAAATATTTTTGTTACAAAACAAAAAACCAAAAATTATTTACAAAAAGTCTGCAACTTTCTTAACAAAAGATGAATGATAAGATATTTAAATTATATAATGAGCTATATGAAATATATGGTAACTCACCGAATGCTGTAAAAGCAAGGGATTCTAAACAACAGTATTTACGATTTAGAGAACTCATAAACATTATAGAACTTAAAAATCATGACAAAGTACTTGATGTAGGGTGTGGTTTAGGAGATCTATCGAAATATTTGAGAGAAAAAAAATTTAATGTTCAATATCTAGGTGTAGACTTTGTAGATGGTTTTATCAAAACAGCTAAAAAAAAATATGAAAATGATAAAACAAAATTTTTAAGATTAGATATTAAAAATAAAAATTTTCCAAAAAAACACGATTGGTTAATTTTATCTGGTCTTTTCAATGATCAGAAGAAAAATGCGGGTAAATTCATGTTTAAAATCATAAAAAAAATGTTTAAAAGTGCCAATAAAGGAATTGTCTTTAATGGTCTTAGTAAATATGTTGATTATGAAGATAAATCCCTTTTTTATAGTTACCCAGACAAAGTCTTACAATTTTGTATTAAAAATTTATCCAAATATGTAATCTTAAAAACTAATTATCAATTAAAGAAAAATACAATTCCTTTTGAATATACAATCGCAGTATTTAAAAAATGATTATTAAGATTAATAAAAAAACTATATCATACAATTCTAAACCATTTATTGTTGCAGAAATTTCCGCGAATCATAAGAATTCTCTCAAAAATACTTTTAAATTACTCAAAGCGGCAGCCAAAGCAAAAGTTGATGCAGTTAAATTTCAAACGTTCAATTTAAATGACATGACGCTTAATTTAAATAAAAGAGAATTTTTAATCAAAAAAAAATTTAAGACAAAAAGTTGGAATAATAGAACGTTATATAGTATTTATAAAGAAGCACAATTTCCATACAAGTGGCATAAAAAGGTTTTTAATGAAGCAAAAAGATTAGGTTTAATTGTTTTCAGTTCAGTATTCGATGAAAAATCTCTGCTATTTTTGGAAAAACTTAAGGTGCCGATGTACAAGATAGCTTCATTAGAAAGCTTACATTTTCCACTTATTGAAAAAGTAGCAAAAACTAAAAAACCTATTATTATCTCAACTGGTACTTTATCAATACAAGAAATAAAACAATTAATTAAATTTTTAAAAAAAATAAAATGCAAAAAGTTTGTTATTTTACATTGTGTAACTGAGTACCCAGCTAATTATAAAAATGTGAATTTAAAAACTATAAATTACTTAAAAAAAAGATTTAATTGTCTTGTGGGTTATTCTGACCATACTAAAGGAATTGGTGTTTCAATCAGTTCGATAAATTATGGTGCATGTTTGATAGAAAAACATTTCATGTTATCTAATGTAAAATCTTTAGACTCTGAGTTTTCATCTGATCAAATGGAGATGGAAAATTTAGTAAATGAAATTGATAATTCTTGGCAATCAATAGGTAAAATCAAAAATAATATTTCAAGGTCTGAAAAAATTTATAGGAAATACAGAAGATCTATCTACTCTATAAAGGATATAAAAAAAGGAGAAAGGTTATCTCAGAAAAATATTGGTATTATAAGACCTGGTTTGGGAATGGAGCCGAAATATTTTTCACAAATATTAATCAAAAAAGCTAAAATATTTATAAAAAAGGGTACTCCAATTAAGTTTGGTATGCTTTTAAATTAATAGGAATTTTTTTTTTCTTCCTGAGCGAATAATATTGATGGAATTTTTCCCTTCATTAAATATTAAATCTAATATTGATAAATAATCTTGAAAAGGCTCGTAAAGTTGTTTGTATTTGAAACATTTATAATTGTGAATATATACATTTATTTTTTCATCAATAAATTTTTTTTTTTCTTTTAATAAATATTCTTTAGCACCAATGGTTGTTAAATAATCACTTTGATTATAATACTTACAAATTTCAATTAATTTTTCACTTTTTCTTTCTTTTATTTTTAAATTTGAAGAATTTGTAATTCTTTTATTAATCTCTAATATTTGAAGACATAATTTAATCAAATTTGTGTTTAAATTGCATAGATTCTGACTATCAGCAGATTTGTCAAATACATCTATAAATAAAGACGAATATTTTTTAAAATATTTTGCTCTCGAATAATTAGTTTTTAATGTATTTACAAATCTTTTTTTTATCCTTTTAGGATTAAAAATTTTAGTTTCTTTTATCAAACTTTGGCTATTAGAAACTACTGGAACTGTGAATAATTCAACCCCTTTATTAGTTTTAAATTTATTTCTTTGTTGCCAGCTTTGTTTTTCAAATTTTACATCGTCTAAAATTATAAATAAATCTGCTTGATCAATTAAATCAAAGTATCCAACCCATGGTAAAAAGGTTGGCTGCGTTATAAATATCATCTTGAATATTTATATAATGAAAATAGGAAAAGGACATCCTATAATAACTTTCAATATTTTTAAACATTTTGTTAAAAATGAAAAAAAAAACTAAAAATATAAGTATTATTGGTGGAGGAATTTCTGGCTGTGTCTCTGCATTTTTATTGTCAAGAAAAGGATATAAAGTAAATTTATTTGAGCGAAAAAGTTTTCTTGGGGGTTCAATTAAAGATTTTACTGATGAAAAAAATATTTTTTATAATGGACCCCAATATTTTGATGAAAAGTCTTTTTGGTTTAAAGAATTAAAAAAGCTCAATATTTTTAAAAATCATTTTTATTCTTTCAAAGGTTATTATCGAGAGGAAAAAAATTATTATAATATAAACAAAGTTTATTGTGATATTTTTGATGAAAATCTAATAAATAATAATTTTCCACATCCCATAACAAACAAGAAATTCATTAAATTGGAAAATTATAAAAATAATTTTAATTCTTTAGAAAAACGAATAAATTGTTATCAAGAAAATATTCAAAAACCTATAAAAAAATGGTGTAAAAATTTTTCTGATAAATTAGATGATTTAAATGAGGATTGTGCATCAATAATATCTATCTCAAGAGTCTTTTTTCAAAAAGATAAAAAGAAAATATTTAAACTTAAAGACAAAGACAGGAATGCTGATATGCTTCTTGGTATACCAAAGATAGATCTTAAAGGAAGATATTGTGTTCCTAAAAAAGGTTATGATGAATTTTTTAATAAGTTGGAAAAATATCTCAGGAAAAAAATTAAGATTTTTTTAAATTCAAAAATTGAAGTTGAAACGAATGATCCCAGAAATATTAACCTTTTCAATAATTCAGAATTGATAAAAAGTGATAAGATAATATGGGCTTGTAATCCGGTTCCATTAATAAAAAAATTTGGAATAGACACAATAGATAATAAGGTTTTAAGAGTTAAAATTTTCAGTTCAAATATAACTTTCACAAATAAAATTTATGATAGAAATTTTTATATTCAAGTTTTCTCGAAAAAAACTAATATTTTTAGGATTTATTTTTATAAAATAAAAGGTAAGTCAAAAATCAGTGTTGAAACTTTTTTTAAAAAGGATCAGAATGAATTAAATATAAATATTTTAAAAAATATTTTAAAAAAGTTTAAAATAAACATCAAAATAAATTCAAAATTTTATGAAAAAAAAGAGATCAGGCATGTTTTAATTACAAATAAAGATTTTAAAAAATTTATTGAATTTGAAAAAATAATTACAAAAAGCAAAATTATAAGCGGTGGATGGCATTTATTTAATAGAGACAAAAAAATTAAACATATTATAAATAAATCAAATTTTTATGAATAAAACAGGACAAAAATTATACTTAAGTGCAAAAAAAGTCATTTTAGGAGGTAATATGTTGCTTTCAAAAAGACCTGAAATTACCTTACCAAATTTATGGCCCACGTACTATTCAAGGGCAAAAGGAATTTTTGTATGGGATTTAGATAATAATAAATATAAAGATATGATTTGTTTTGTTGGACAAAATATTTTAGGTTATGCTGATAAAGCTTTGGACAACTATGTGCTTAAAAATGCCGCTAAAAGCAACATGACTTCCTTAAATTGTCCTGAAGAAGTTGAGTTAGCAAAAAAACTAATTAAATTACACCCTTGGTCTGGAATGGCAAAATTCGCTAGATCAGGGGGAGAAGCAAATGCAATAGCCATTAGAATTGCTAGAGCAGCTACCAAAAAAGATCATGTAGCTATTTGTGGTTATCATGGATGGCATGATTGGTATTTATCAGTAAATTTAACTGGTAAAAATAAATTGAAAAATCATCTGCTACCGGGACTTTATCCATCAGGTGTTCCAAAAAATTTAAAAAATACGGTTCATCCATTTAATTATGGCGATTTTAGTCATCTCAAGAAAATTAGTAGAAAGTATGATTTAGCAGCGATTAAAATGGAAGTTGGAAGGTCAAGTTTACCTGATAGAAATTTTTTAAAAAAAGTAAGGCATTTTGCTACAAGAAACAAAATTATCTTAATTTTTGATGAGTGCACCTCTGGTTTTAGAAGAAATCTAGGTGGTATGCATATGACACAGAAAATTTATCCCGATATTTGTATGTTTGGAAAAGCTTTAGGAAATGGTTATGCAATTAGTTCTGTAATAGGAAAAAAATCGATTATGAATAAAGCCAACAATAGTTTTATTAGTAGCACTTTCTGGACTGAAAGGATTGGTTTTTTGGCAGGTATAAAAACTATTGAACTAATGAAGAAAATTAAAAGTTGGAAGATTATTATTAAAAACGGTAAATATCTTACTCAAGAACTAAAAAAATTAGCAAAAAAACACAATTTAGATATTAAAGTTGGAGGCATTGAATCTATAGTCTCCTATACATTTAACACAAAGAATAATTTGAAATATAAAACCTTTATAAGTCAAGAAATGTTAAAAAGACGTTATTTAGCTAGCAATATAACTTTTTTGACAATTCATCATAAAAAAAAAGTTATCGATGAGTATATAAAAAATCTTGATCCACTTTTCTTGAAAATAAAATTATTCGAGCAAAAAAAAGATAGCGTTTTAAAGTATTTAAAAGGTCCAGTTTGCCACAGCACATTTAAAAGGCTAACTGACTAAAATAATTTTAACTAAAAAAATTCATCAACTTTCGAAAAAATAAAAGGTTCCTCGGAAAATTTATCCTGAGCCTTTTTAATACTGGGTGTTTGAGATGCTATTCCTAATAAAACCTTTGTGATTTCAAATGAAAAGGGTTTGTTTATTTTTTTTTTCAAACGTTTTTTTTCTCTCAAAAAGAATTTATTTTTTATTGAATTAATATTTGTTATTCGAGCTACGTGACCACCATAAAAACAATTCCTCAATTTTACACTTACATCAAAACCATAATCTTTACTTAGTAAACTATGTTTTGGTGAAATAAAAAATACTAAATTATTGGATTTTAAAAAATTTGATAAATCAAATAATAAATTTTTAACATTAATATTTTTTTTAAATGATATCTCATAAATTTTAAATTGATTATGAATTAAATATCCCACAAAGTTTTTTTTTTCATATATGCCTATTATTGAAAAATTATAGTTTTCTAAACTTTTAATTATGAATTTCCATTTTTTTTTCTCTCGCAAAATTCGTCCAAAAACATTCTTATATGAAACGTTGTAAAATTTTTCAAATTCTGGGAGAAATTTACAAGGTTTAAAATTGAAATTTACTCTTTTTTTTGAATAGCCTCTAATTTTTTTTAGTTCATTAATTTCGCTAAATTCAAGTTGAGGATAACTACCAATTCCATAAAAATTTTTTTTCAAATAGAATCCGTTAACTTTTCTACTTGCACAAGCGACTAGCAGATCATACTTCTTTTCCTCAGCTATTCTAATTGAAAAATCAATCAATCTATTAGATATTTTTAAATCTCTAAATTTTGATTTAACAAATATCTCACTTATACCCAAACATTTATAAGTTTCTTCAAGTCTCTTGATCTTAAAAGATGAGGTTCTTAAGCCTCCTACAATCTTATCACCCTTTTTAGCTAAGATTAAGTTTTTAAATTTAAATTGAGGATCTGAAAACCATTTATGTTTCCAAATTTTGATATCTTTTTTTTTAAAACCTTTTGGATAGAAGCTAGAAATACAACATAAAATTGCTTTCTTACATTCTTTCAAGGATTTGGCCCTAACTAATTCAATATTTTCTCTAATAATATTTTTTTTTTTCATCGTTTAATTTTTTAAGCAAAAATTTGATGCTCCTAACCAACAACATGTTGTTTAAGATTATTAAAAATAACACATCTTTTTAAAAATTTTGTGTTATTGATGAATTTTTATAAAAAATTTAGCGGGTATTTCTATATCTTAATTTTCTTACAAATAAATTTTTTTCAGTGCATAAATCAAGCCAATTGAGCTATTAGTACTGGTCAGCTGCACGCATTACTGCGCTTCCACATCCAGCCTATCAACGTGGTGG
>MDSW01021095.1_pt1 | contig 11448 bp, 8 predicted proteins | sample 811171 | NCBI WGS metagenome assembly MDSW01 (sample SAMN05326641, study PRJNA326480) | marine metagenome | isolation source: seawater | place: Atlantic Ocean: North West | collected 2012
ATTTTTTTCCTCAGAATTTGGAAATTCTTCTAACATTTGTTTACCAATATCACAGTAATATTGAGCTTTGGTATAACACTCTTCAATAATTTGAGAATTCAAAATACTTTCAATTATTTTAAGTTTATGGTTTTCAGAATCGCCTTCTGAAAATAAGGAAAGTATATTTGTTTCGTTAGGAAACTTTTCTAAATAAATAAGTGATGGTAATGTTAGTAGTCCTTGGTCTAAATCTTGACCTACAGGTTTACCAAATTCATTTGGATCACCTTCAAAGTCCAATATATCGTCAATAATTTGAAATGCCATACCCAAGTTATAGCCATACGATTTTAAGAGAGTTATTTTTTCTTTAGAGCAACCTGAAATTATTGCTCCTGTTTCTGCCGAAGTTTCAAAAACTGAAGCTGTTTTTTTATATATTCTTTCCAAGTATCCTTCAAAATTTTGTTGCGTATTAAATTTCTGTGAAGTTTCTAATATTTGTCCTGTAGAAACCTCCATTGTTGTTTCTGAAAATCTTTGTATAGCATGAATATTTCCTGTATCACAAACCGTGGATGCCGAATTAGCAAATACCAAGTCACCTATTAATATTGCCATATCTGTTCCATAAAGGTTACTTATTGTTTCCTCTCCTCTTCGGACAGCAGATTTATCAATCGCATCATCATGAATTAAAGAAGCTAAGTGGAATAGTTCTATAGCTGTAGCCATAGTTATTGATTCTTTTGTTGTAGGCTTTTGTGTTTGTGCTGCCAACAAAGTAATTGCTGCTCGCATTCTTTTTCCACTAGATTTAGAAATATGATAGAGCGGCTTTGCAAGTGTTGGATGTTGGTTTACAGGAAGGTTAATCAGATTTTCATCTACGATATTTAACGATTGCTGTATGGGTTTATAAATATTTACTATATCGATTTTTTCTATACTATTCATTTGCTAATGGATTTTCTATATCAAGTTCAAGTTTTTTAAATAAAGGAAGAGGGGGTTCAAGTCTAGTTCCAGAATGAGGTTGTACAATATCCCACGTAGGTTTACCTATATCACTAACTATTCCTAGATAATCACCTAATTTCTCAGATGCATTTGGCATGAATGGAGATAGAAATGTTTTTATAGCACTAATTGAGTATAGAGCAACCCACATTATTGTTCCAGTTCGCTCTTTATCTGTCTTTATTGTATGCCAAGGAGCTTCTGAATCTAAGTATCTATTAGTATTTTGTGCAAGACTCATAATTTGTCTCATGGACTCGCGAAATTTACAAATATCTAAATTTAACTCAACATTTTCTTTGGTCGAAAAAATTTCTGAAATTAACTTTTTATCACTAGTTTCTAGTTCTTTACATTCTGGAATTTGACTATCAAAATTTTTAAATGTAAAAGTAAGTATTCTGTGGATTAAATTTCCTAAAGTTGCAACTAATTCATCATTATTTCTTCTTAAAAATTCTTCCCAAGTAAAATCGGAATCACTGTTTTCTGGCATATTAGAAACAATATAATATCTTAATGCATCAGCAGAGAATTTTTCCAAAAATTCATGAGCCCATACAGCTCTATTTTCACTTTTAGAAAATTTTCCTCCAGAAAGATTCATATATTCATTTGCAGGTACATCATAGGGTAAATTATGGTTTTCATACCCTAGTAATATGCCAGGCCAAATTATTGTATGAAACGGTATGTTATCTTTCCCTAAAAAGTAATAACTACGTGCATTTTTATTAAACCAAAACTTTTCCCACTCTTTGGGTTTTTCTTGAATTTGAGCCCATTCTTTGGAGGCAGACAAATATCCAATTACTGCTTCAAACCAAACATAAATTCTTTTAGTTTCATATCCGTCTAATGGTATTGGTATTCCCCATTCAATGTCACGAGTTATAGCTCTGTCTTTCAATCCTTCTGTCAGATATTTCAAACTAAAATTTTTTACATTTGGTTTCCAATAATCATTCTTTTTTATCCATTCTAACAAGGGTTTTTCTAAATCACTTAATTTTAAAAAGAAATGTTCAGACTCTTTAGGTATTGGAGTATCACCACTTAATTTACTAATAGGATTGATCAGTTCAAGTGCGTCCATAGGTTTACCACATTGATCACATTGATCGCCACGAGCTCTTTCATATTTACAATCAGGGCAAGTTCCTTCAACATAACGATCTGCAAGGAACCTGTTGTCAATTTTAGAATATAGTAAAGTCATATATTTTTTGTAAATTAATCCCTTATCATATAATTTTGTAAATATATCTTGAACAGTATCAATATGGTTTTGTGTACCAGTAGTTGTGAATAGATCATAAGATATACCAAGATTTTCCCAAACTTCCAAATGATTCTTTCTATATTTATTCACAATATCTATTGGTTGAACGCCTTCAGCTTCTGCTGCAATAGTGACAGGTGTACCATGCTGGTCACTACCTGAAACCATGATTACTGTGTTACCACGAGCTCGTTGATAACGAGCAAAAATATCTGCGGGCAAATAACAACCTGCTATATGTCCTAAATGAAGATAATTATTTGTATATGGCCAAGCAGTTGCGACCAAGATATTTTCTGACAAATGTACCCTCTTTACGGTTGTGGATTAGATATCTATTTTAAACTAATTTTTTCTTACAAATCAAATATTTTTTTGGAATTATTAAATTGTAATCCAAATATCATAAATTTCTTTTTTGCTTATGCGTGGATAATGCTTCATAATCCACTGAATACCTTCTTTGGGTCCTGAGCCTGCTTTTTTTAGTATTTTAAGATCTTCATTAATTTCATTCAATATTTTTTCTTTTGTTAACTTAGTTTCAGAAAAGTCTGACTTTCCTTCAATTGCAATTGTAAACTCGCCTTTTGGGTTTGGAAATTTTGATTTAACTTCCGATACGGTAGTTTTTACAATTTCCTCATATATTTTTGTCAGTTCTCTACATACAACAATCTTTCTATAGGGATCTAATAATTTTTCGAGTAAATCTAAAGTTGATACCAGCCTATGTGGTGTTTCAAAGAAAATTGATGTATTTTCCATAGAAGATATCATAGAAATTATTTTCTCTCTTTTCATCTTTTGATGAGGCAAAAAACCAAAAAATGTAAAATGTTCTGAATTTAATCCTGAAACAGAAAGTGCAGTTGTTATCGCCGATGGTCCGGGTATAGGTACAATTGCATGATTAGTTTCTAGAATTTCGTTTGCTAGTAATGTTCCTGGGTCATGAATGCTTGGGGTACCAGCATCTGAAACGAGTGCAATATCTCCATTATTTAATGCTTCCATTATTTCGGGGAGACGTAAATTTTTATTATGTTCATGATAACTTAATAATTTTGTTTTAATCTCATACCTATTTAATAATTTTTTGGTATTTCTGGTATCCTCGGCTAATATCAAATTTACTTCACGTAGTATTTCAAGAGCTCGTATCGTTATATCACTTAAATTACCTATAGGTGTGCCAACAAAATATATTGTACTCATTTTTGTTATCCAGTTATTATAATTATAAAAATCATTAATTAAATTAAATTTTCTTTTGTGAACATATGATATGGGATTTATTCAAGAAATAGAAGAAATAGAAAAAAACCTTGGTAATGTATTTATAACAGATATTTCACCACCTAAAGGTTTAAGTGATATTGGGTATAAATCAATAGTAAATATTAATTCGGACTTTCTATTAGTTATTGATAGCCCGGGTGCATCAGTTAGATCAGCTCCCATTCCTTTTGCATATAAATTAAGTTCAGAACAAGATCAAAATGTGATATTTACTATGAATTGCAGGGATATGAATAAACTTGCTATTCAAAGTAATTTGCTCGGTGCTCAAATATTAGATTTACATAATGTATTTATTGTTAATGGAGATGATTTTGCATACCAAAAAGTTTCTGCAAAAAATGTATACAATTATACTCCGACGTCTTTAATTTCCGATATTGTTAATTTAAATCGTGGAATAGATTTTCAACAAAGAAGATTAGATTCTCCTACAAAATTTAGCATTGGTAGTGCAATTGACTTTTCCAAGGTGCCGCAAATAAATGAAATAAAATTAGTAAGAAAAAAAATAACTAATGGGACCGATTTTTTTATTTCTCAACCTTGTTATGATTCAAGATTTATTTTAGATTTCCATAAATCTTATTATTTAGAATACGGTCATTCTCTTGAAAAGCCAGTTTTTTATGGTGTACAAATGCTTTCTAATACTGGAAAAAATTGGGGCAATATTCCAGAACATATAGAAAATGAATTGAAAGTCAATAATTCTTCATTGGAAATTGCTTTGAAGTTCATCCAGGAATTATTAAGCTTAGGTTTAAACAAAATCTACTTAGTACCACCAATAGAAAATGGCGGCAAAAGAGATTACGATATGGCTAAATTATTAATAAAAAACATTCGGAGTATTTAAATTATGCAAATTAGTTCAGATGATAATTATCCAAGAAAAACAGTAGATATAAATAGCTCATTTATGTCGTATGTCGATAGTGGAAGTGGTGATGTAGTTATGTTTTTACACGGGAACCCAACTTCGTCCTTTCTGTGGCGAAATATCATTCCTTTGCTAGATGAAAGTTCTCGCTGTATAGCTCCTGATTTAATAGGGATGGGAGATTCTGGCAAGCCTGAAAATTGTGGATATACCTTTCTAGAACATTATAATTATTTAGCTGAATTTATTGAAAAAGTTGTACCTGAAGAAAAAATAACATTAGTAATCCATGACTGGGGTTCTGCTCTTGGGTTTCATTGGGCATATAATAATCCTGAAAGAGTAAAAGGTATTGTTTATATGGAAGCCTTGGTTAGACCAATATCTTGGGAAGAGTGGCCAGAAAGTGCTAAAAATATATTTAATTTACTTCGATCAGATGTAGGAGAAGAATTAATTTTTGAAAAAAATATTTTTGTTGAGAGGATACTCCCCAATAGCGTTATAAATGGTGTTTCTGACAGTGCTATGGAAATTTATAGATCTCCATATTCAATTAAAGAATCAAGATTGCCAACTTTGGTATGGCCAAGAGAAATTCCAATTTCTGGAGAACCAAAACATATGGTGGAAGTAATTGGTAATTATGCTGAATTTATGAATGAGAGTAAATTGCCGAAATTATTCATCAATGCCGAACCAGGATCTATACTCACAGGTGCACAGAGGGAATTCTGTAGACAATGGCCCAATCAAAAAGAAGTTGTTGTGAAAGGGTTACATTTTATTCAAGAAGATTCTCCACAAGAAATCGGAGAGGCGATAAGTCAATGGTTATCAGAAATAGACTAAAAAAGAGGTAAATATGAGTTCTTATAAAACTTTGAATTTTGATATAAAAGATCAAATTGCATATATAGAGTTTGCAAATCCAGATAGTGCAAATGCTATGACATCTGATATGGCATTAGAAATGGCTCAAGTTTCTGAAATATGTCTTACAAATTTTGATCTGAGAGCTATAAAAATCAGTGGCCAAGGGAAAATTTTTTGTGGAGGGGGAAATGTTAAGGCATTCAATGAAGAGGGTGATAACCTAGAAAAATACTTAGAAAGTATGGCTACTAATTTACACAAATCAATAGCTAATTTTACTAGATGTAAGGCCCCGGTTATATCTATAGTACAAGGATTTGCAGCTGGTGCAGGTCTAAGTTTAGTTGGAGCTTCAGATTTTATAGTAGCATCAGACACAGCTAAGTTTACATTAGCATATTCAAGAATTGGATTTTCTCCGGATGGTTCATCTACTTACTTCCTTCCAAGAATTATTGGAATTAGAAAAATGATGGATCTTATGATAACAAATCGTGTTTTAAGTGCTGAAGAAGCACTGGACTGGGGTTTGATCAGCCGAATTGTTTCTGAAGATTCATTAATTGAAGAAGGTCAAAAGATTGTTGAACTAATTGGAAGAGGCGCAACATCAGCAATTGGTATGGCAAAAAAATTATTAGCATCTACATTTGAACAATCATTAGAATCTCAGATGGCTTTAGAACATTTAGGTATAGCAACTATGTCAAGAACTAATGATTGTAGAGAAGGATTTACAGCCTTTATTGATAAACGAGATCCTAAATTTACTGGTCGTTAATTTAATTTGACCTCTGATCGGCAAATTTAGTATGTGCGTCAATAAGAACAGTTTTTCCTTCACTATTTAGCTTTTGTGCTTCTATTAAGGCAGGTCTAATTTCTGCAGGTTTGGTTATTTTGATACCAGTAGCTCCCATTCCTTCAGCTATTTTCCAATATTCTCCAAACATATGTGAAACACCATACACTTCTCTGGCTGTAGGAAACCCCCCAGGATAAGTGGCCATTCCACCGTTATTTAATAAAATCGTAGTAATAGGCAAATTTGATCTTACGGATGTTTCAATATCTAATCCAGACATGCCAAAAGCACCGTCACCCATAAAGTTGACACAAAATTTGTCTGGGAATGCTTTTTTAACTCCAATCATTAGTGGAATACCAAATCCAAGATGAGTAGTTTTCCCCCAACCTACATATCCATGGGGAGTAGTTGCATTATAGAACGGTACCATCATATCTCTTGGTGCTCCAGCATCATGTGTTACTACGCTTTTAGTTTTATCAACAGTTTGGTCTAATTCCCATATTAATCTATACGGATTAATTGGCCCTTGATCGTCGGTTAATATTGGTAACCATTGTTCCAACCATTTTGATTTTACGCTTTGAATTTCTTTAATTACTTCAGGTCTTTGTTTACCCTTTTCACCAACCTGGGCTTTTATTTCATCTATTATTAATTTTATAGTTTCTTTAGTATCACCTGGAAGAGAAATTTCCACGTTGTAATCCTTATTAATATCTTCAACACTTACAACGTTATGAATTATAGTTTTACCTTCAGGTATAGTTCTGGCATAAGGGGTTCTAGTTAAACTAGTACCTAAAGCAAGAATTAAATCTGATTCGTTTAACCATTTAATTGCAGCTGCAGTAGTGGCTCCAGAACCTGCTCCTAATGATAGCGGGTGAGTTTCATCAAATCCTGATTTACCAGGCATACTAGTATATACAGGGAGGCTGAGTAGCTCAGCTAATTCTTTAAGTTCTTCTGTTGATTGTGAAAATAAAACACCCATCCCTGACCAAATTATAGGATTTTTTGCTTTTAGTAATGCTGAAACTGTATCTTTTATATTTGATTTAGACGGTAATTGAGTACTTTTTGTTGGGGAATGATATGAGTCTACGTCTACATTTAATTCTGACGCACCTACATCACTAGGTAGTTCTATCATTACTGGTCCGGGTCTTCCATTTCTAAGATGATGGAATGCTCTTCTCATAACATCAGGTATTTGGTCAGCTTTGTTTACCAATTCACCGTACTTTAAAACATTTCGAAATGTGTCTACTGCAGAGAATTCTGGTCTTATATTAATTCTATGTAAAGCAGGGGCACCAGGTAGTACTAATACTGGGATATTATCTGCAAAAGCCTGACTAACACCACCCATGGAATTTTCTGCTCCTGCTTGATTTTGCATAGCAAAAACTCCAAATTGATTTCTGTCGTTCATACGACTGAATCCATCAGCTGCCATCATGCCGCCACGTTCATGTCTGAAAGCTATTGGTCTAATCCCTTCTTTAGCAGCTGCTTCAATGACAGGATTTGAAGGGAAACAGGATATCCAATCGATACCTTCTTTTTTTAATATTCTTGCTATAGCTTCTGTACCATTCATAATTGTCCCTCCTAAATTTTATTTCGCAAGGAGAAGTATATCATGAATTATATTCTCAGTATCTATTTTTAAATCGTTATAAATAACTCGTGTGATACCAGATTTGTCTATTATATAAATCGGTAAAGAATGATCTATTTTGTAAGTGGGGAAAATATCTTTATTATGATATAAATCTTTCATGGTTTTTTGTGAAATTACATCAATAACACTTCCTTGATCTAGAATTGCTGCATCGGCAGCAATTCCATAATGAGTCCATATATTTTCGAGTATTTGAAGATCGCCACTTAGAAAAATCCAATTTGCTTGTACTTCTCTTTCTTGCCAGTCTGGATTTTTGTTATTCAATTGCATGTATTTATAGGTATTTTCTGGGATGTCATTGGTCGGATCAACTGAAATTGAAAGAAATGTTATATCGTCTGAAATATCTTGATTCTGGTTTAATATCTCTGACTGTATTTTGGAAATCATCGGAACAATGATTTTACATTCCTCTTTGCATTCGGAATATAAAAAGGTCAATACTAAAATCTTGTTGCTAAAATCATTAGAATTTACAGAATTGTTGTATTGGTCAATAAGCTCAAATGATGGAATACTTTGACCATTGGTAATAGTAGTACCTTTAAAATTACTAGGTGAACAATTGGAAAGTATTACAGTGGTAACAAATAGAAAAGCTAATAAGGAAATTGAATAGGGAATAGTTCTGTGTATTTTCTTTAGTTCTATCAAATACCAAAACCACTACTTATCATAACAGCGATTAATAAAAGCATGAGGTATAACAGGGAGTATAAATATAATTTTCTTGCTGATGCATGATCCAGATTTTGCCATAGTTTTATTCCGAGATACAAAAAATATATATCTAAAATTAATGCAGAAACAAGATAAAACAAACCTAATTGAGGAACAGTGTAAAAAAGTATTGTTAATGCTACCAATATTATTGAATGCATCATTATAAATTTACGAGTTTCTTTTATACCCATTACGACATTTAACATAGGGATGTTAGCATTAGCATAATCTTTCTCTAAAAGTATTGAGAGCGCCCAAAAATGAGGTGGTGTCCAAAAGAAGATTATGGCAAAAAGGTACAAGGAGGGTAATCCAATAGTTCCTTGTACTGCTGCCCATCCAATAATAGGGGGAAGTGCACCTGCTGCTCCGCCAATAACGATATTTTGAGTCGATGTCCTTTTTAACCACAAGGTGTAGATAAATACATAAAATAAAGTGGCTCCCAATGTTAGTAGTGCACTTAGCAAATTAACAATTGTCCAAAAAGCTACAAAAGATATTATATTTAATACGATACCAAATACTAATGCACTAGTTGGGCTAACTCTGCTTCCTGCAACTGGTCTAGATTTTGTTCGAGACATGACAGTATCTATGTCTCGATCGATGAAATTATTTATAGCATTTGCACCAGCTGATGCCAAAGCTCCTGCAACAAGTACTGTTGCTATCAGATGTATTTCGGGTAGACCTTGTTCAGCAATAATCATACCAGTAAGTGCGGATAATAATAGTAGTAATATAATTAGCGGTTTTGATAGCTCAAAGTAGTCAGATAGAAGCTGTATTAAATTGAACTCTTCTTTAGTATTTATTTGTTTCTTATACATCCAAGTAGTTGTTAAGAGATACATAGAAGCAAGCCATAATGCAGATGCTAAAGAAAGGTGTAATACTCTAAAAACTGGATGGAATCCTGAGGCGGGATTCAATGCGCCTATGAATATTTGTGAAATCAAAAAAGTGCCTACGAGTAATCCGGGAAAAGTAATTTTAGGAACATTGATTTTATAAGCATAGATTACAGGAATCGCTATAGTTATTGTCCCTATAATAACGACAACTCTGTGGAACATATGAAGCCATTGGATATTAAGTTGAGGTAAAAGTGTATTGTCACATAGTGGCCAATTAGGACAACTAGTTCCTGCACCAGCTCCAACAACATATGATCCAGATATCAGAATAACAAAGGAACTGATAGCGCCCACTATAGACCAACGAAAAAGATTTGGAATCTTATTGATGATTAACTTATCTTCAAGAGGTTGAATAGAATTTGTTAGAATTACATACATGAATAATAGAGTGGCAAAAATGAATTGTGCCGTACTAAGATGTGTTGTGACTATTTCAGGGGGTAATTCTCTTAGAACTGTAATAGCTCCTAAAACTACTTGAAATACGAGAAGTATAACAGCAATTGTTGCAGGAACTGTGATTAAAGAATATTTGCGATATTTCCACCAAGATATTATGGCAACTAATAATATTGGGAAACCTGTTATTGCTGCTAATGTTCTGTGTGACCATTCTATCCAAATATGATGAACTTCAATAATCTCTCCAGCATACATAACATCTTGTAATGGTGGGATAATTTGACCATAACAAAGAGGCCAATCAGGACAACCAAGACCAGAATCAGTAACCCTAACTATACCGCCCAGTGTAATAAGAGCGAAAAGTAAGCATAAGGTAAGGAACAGAATTGTTTTAAAACCAGTACCTACACTCGAGAGATCAAACAGAGTTGTGTTATTTTTTTCATTAGCCATTTATTATATTGTAGAACAGGTATTAACTTACTACAACGTCTTTTTTTTCAATCATATTTTAATTCAACATATAATTGATTACAGTTTGTATTGACTGCTCTAGTGCTCTTTGATATATTTCGCTGTGAAATTTATCACAGATTGTGATAGAATTAGTTGATATATACATAAGCTTGAATGGTGGTAATTTGAAACACACTAGGATTTTAAAGATTGTTTTCGCAACTATGTTGTTTGGGCTCTCTTTAGCTTGTACGCCAGAACATTTACAATCAACCTTTGATCCAAAAGGGCCAATAGCCCGAGATCAAGGCTGGTTGTTTGAACTTCTTTTCTGGGCGATGGCTGCGGTTTTTATTGTAGTTCAAACAGGTTTAGTTTATACAATTATAAAATACAGACGTAAGTCGGAAAATGAACTTCCAAAACAAGTCCATGGTCATGATAAACTTGAAATTGCCTGGACAATAGCACCTATTTTTGTTTTGGCTGTTGTTGCGATTCCAACAGTTAGTATGATTTTTGAACACGATGAAATTCCTACTAACAAGCCCAAAATTGAAGTCACTGCCGAAGGTTATCAATGGTGGTGGGGATTTGATTATACAGATGAAAATATAAATCTTACTACAGCTAATGAACTTCACATACCTACAGATACAGTAATAAATGTTTCCTTAAAATCCGAAAATGTGATTCATAGCTTTTGGATTCCAAAATTAGCCGGTAAAATGGACTTGGTTCCAAATAATAATAATTCAATGTGGTTCATAGCGGATGAACCTGGTGAATATTATGCACAATGTGCAGAATATTGTGGAACGTCTCACGCTAATATGAAATTTAAAGTTTATGCACATGATCAAGCTGGGTTTGATGAATGGGTTGCAAATGAACAGAAATCTGCAAATGCTAGTCTTATTGAATGTGCATCTGCTGATGCAAATTGTTCTGGTCTGGCAGCCAAAGGTGCATATATATTCGCAAATAAAAAATTTAGCGGTGTTATAAGAGGCCAACAAGTGGATAATCAAATGTGTGCCGCTTGTCATACTGTTGCAGGTATGAAGATTAGAGGTAATGCAGGTCCTGTATTAA
>MDSW01103630.1_pt1 | contig 11446 bp, 10 predicted proteins | sample 811171 | NCBI WGS metagenome assembly MDSW01 (sample SAMN05326641, study PRJNA326480) | marine metagenome | isolation source: seawater | place: Atlantic Ocean: North West | collected 2012
ATTCATAAAGATTTTGCTCAAAAAACAGGAAGAGAAGTTTGTGAAAAACTTAAAGATTTAATCCCTAGGCATAATTTTATGATTCCTGTCCAAGCTGCTATAGGAGGAAAGATTGTTGCACGAGAATCGATAAAAGGATTTAAAAAAGACGTTTTGACAAAAATTCATGGCGGTGGAGCTGGTGACAGGAAAAGAAAACTTCTAGAGAAACAAAAAAAAGGAAAAGCTAGAGCTAAACAATTTGGAAAAGTTGAAATACCACAAGAAGCATTTATAGGAGTGTTAAAAATAAATAAAAAAAATTAATGACAATCCTTAATATCATAACAAATGAAAGTGTTTCAAAAAAAGATGAAAAATATAGCTGTGACAATATTGATTTAAAATCAATTCCAGAATCACTCAGTCAATATACTCAAGTAAAACTAATAGGAAGGAAATCAAAAATTCAAAGAAACAAGGAAATTCATATAGATAATTTTAGCATACATGGAAATATTTTTTCTTATCTCTTTGCTATAATTAAGAAAAAAGAAAAGCAAAAAGATAAATATTTAATAATTTCAATTTCTCCTTATACTTTTCTTGCATGTATCGTTTTAAGTATTTTTAAAGTCAAACCGTATGTTTATCTGCGAAGTGATGGTTATAAAGAGTATAAATCAATTCTAGGATTTTATGGTCCCTTTCTTTACCATGTTATGTTTTCATTAGTTGCAAAATTTTCCTTTTTAATCAGTTGCAGAGAGCATATTTTAAAAAAAAAGGAGGGTATTGTAGTAAGCCCCTCGCAATTAAATGATAATTGGTTTTCAAACCAAAAAAAATTAGCATTCGATAAAATAAAATTATTATATGTTGGAAGGATAAGAATTGAGAAAGGAATATTTTCCTTAGCTAAAATTTTAGAAAAAACTGATTATAATTTGACAGTTGTAACATCTAGTTTAACAAAAAACATTAATAAATTTTCTAAAAATATTAAGGTAATTGACTTAAAAAATAATAATGATGAAATAATTAAAATTTACGACGAACATAACATCTTTATTTTGCCTTCTTTCACAGAAGGCCACCCACAGGTTTTAGATGAAGCTCTAGCTAGATGGCGCCCAGTAATTGTTTTTAATGAAATATCACATGTAGTTAGAGAACGAAAAGGAGTTTTCGTAACAGAGAGAAATATAGAATCTTTAAAAGAAACTATTAATCATATTTCTTCAAATTTTGAAAAAATTCAAGAAGATATAAAAAAAAACTCTTTGCCAACAAAGAAATCATTTATTCAAGAGCTAAAAACAATTATGTTTTAATAACAAAATGAAGAAAAAAATTAAAAATATTCAGATGGTAATTGTTTGTGGTGGTCGAGGTAAAAGAATGGGATCTATCACAAACAAATATCCTAAACCGATGATAAAAATAGGAAAAAAAACAATTATAGAGCATAAAGTTAATTATTACAGAACACAGGGAATTAAAAATTTTATATTTTGTCTTGGTTATAAAGCAAAAATTTTAAAAAAATTTCTTTCAAAAAAAGTTCCAAGCAACATTTATAACATTAGTAGTTTGGAACATGGAATTTTAAAAAGAATCTCTCTAGTAAAAGATAAAATAAAAAAACCAACTTTAATAAGTTATGGAGATACATTAGCTAGAATAAATTTTTCAAGTTTAATTTTAAAACACAAAAGTTCTAAATGCCCAATTACCATTGTTGTTGCGCCAATAAAAAACCCTTTTGGCATTGTAAATTGGAACAAAAAAAATAGAGCAACAAAATTTGAGGAAAAACCTGTTTTAAATCACTTCATAGGCTATGCTGTTATAAGCCCAAACTTTTTTTCAAAAATAAACAAAAAAATTATAAACTTAAGAGATGGTAAAGGAATGGTGGAAGCAATCAATTTGCTTATAAAAAAGAAGCAAGTAAATATATACAAATTTGATGATTTACAGATTACTATTAACTCACCTTCAGAACTAAAAAATGCTAAGATGAATTACAACAAATATTTTACTTTAAATGATACTTTTAAAAAATAAAAATATATTGGTCACTGGAGGTGCAGGATTCATAGGCTCTCATCTTACAAATAAGCTTTTGACTCTTGGTGCAAAAGTTACTGTAATAGTTAAATATAATAGCATAATTGATTGTCCGAGATTAATTAAAGTTTGGGACAGAATTAAAGTCATAGAAGCCGATTTAAGAAATACCGACTCAGTGAAAGATATAGCAAAAATGAAATTTGATTTAATTTTTCATTTAGCAGCGTATAATCATGTTGGAGATAGTTTCAAGCATATTTTTGAAAACGTAAATTCGAATCTACTTTCTACGATAAATCTTCTAAATCATGGTCCAAAGTTTAAAAAACTAATTCATATGGGTACCTCAGAAATTTATGGTCATCAAAAAGTTTTACCTTTTAATGTAAAGGAAAAACCTAATCCAATGTCACCTTATGCAGTAACAAAATATGCTAGTGAACTCTACAGTATCTTAAGATCGAAGCATCAAAAAATGAATCTTTTATGCCTAAGACCTTTTAATACTTTCGGACCTTTTCAAAGTGAGAAAGCAGTTATTCCAGAGATAATACTTAAATGTTTACAAAATAGAGAAATTAAAACAACCGGAGGCAAACAAACTAGAGAATTTAATTATATTGATAATATAATTGATGGTATTCTCTTTCTAAATAGTAAAGTAAGTCATAGTATTGAACCTATTAATGTTGGAAGTAACAAACCTATATCGATTAAAAATTTAGTAAAAAAAATACACAATTTTACTGGATCATCATCTAAACTTAGAATTGGATCAGTTAAATACAGACCAAATGAGATTTGGAAAATGCAAGCAAATAATAAATTTCTAACCTCCAAAGGTTGGAAGCCCGAAGTAGATTTTGATAGTGGTTTAAAAAAAACCATTAGTTGGTATCGTAATTTCAATCAGTTATACTTCGGCACAAAAGCTAGATTAAAGAATTTATAGTTTTGGAGAGATGGCCGAGTGGTTTAAGGCGCACGCTTGGAAAGTGTGTGTACCCTTACAGGTACCGTGGGTTCGAATCCCACTCTCTCCGCCACTTTTTTTAAGATTTAAATTCAACTGCCATTTTTCTGTTATATTGTTTGATTAAATATCAAAACAAATATAAAAAAATTTTAAATGGATAATAAAACTTTAAAAGTAGGAATTTTTGTTGACTCAAAACAAGAGTCAGGTGGTGCGTATCAAGAACTTTTATATTCAATACAAAATTTTAAAAAATACAAAAACTACTGTGAAAATATAGAATTTAAGATTATTTGTACTTCAAAAAAAATAGGCTCATCATTGAATGGTTCAGGATTTAAGATTGAATATTTTTCAATGAATTTATTTGAGAGGTATGTTTGTTTTTTAAGGAATAACGGCAGTTTAGTAAGAAGGATAAAAAAGTTTCTTTTTTTTAAAAACAAGTTTGAATCGTTTTTAAAAAAAATTGATGTTGATTTAATATACTTTGTTGCCCCCGGCCAATACATGTTGTATTTAGAAAACACAAAATATTTTGTAACTGTCCCAGATGTTTGTCACAGGGTAGAAAATGACTTTCCCGATAATGTAGATCACTCTGAATTTCAAAGAAGAGATGAAATTTTTGAAAAAAGTTTACCTAGAGCTATCGGTGTTTTTACAAATACTCAAACAACCAAGGAGCAAATTAGTTTTTTTTATAAAGTAGACAAGTCAAAGATAAAAATATTAAATCATCAACCTTCTTTTGCAATAAATAATTTTACTAAACCAGATGACAAAAAAAATAAATCGATTAAAGAAAAATTTAATTTACCTAAGGAATATGTTTTTTATCCAGCAATGTATCTGCCTCATAAAAATCACAAGTTTCTTTTAGAAGCTTTGAATCTGATTAAAACTAAATTTAACAAAAATATTAATGTAGTTTTCTGCGGAAATAATCCAAAGGTATTTGGAAATTTAAGTATTTTAAAAAATTATGCTATTGAAAAAAACCTAATTAATCAAATTACATTTTTAAATTTTATTGAGGATGAAGATTTACCTTATTTATATTTAAACTCATCTGCCTTAATTATGATCTCACAAATAGGCCCAAGCAACATACCACCGTGGGAAGGATTTAAAATGAACGTGCCGGTTTTGTATACAAAGTATGATTCAGAAAATATTTTTGGGGACGCAGTGCTTAATGTGGATCCGCTTAATTCGGAGGATATAGCAAATTGTCTAATAAAAATTACAGAAGATAAAAATTTAAGAGACAAATTAATTAAAAATGGAACTAGAAAAATACAAGAAACAAATCGAAAAGAAGAATTTTTACAGATAGTTAATTTAATAAAAAATTATTCTAATAAAAGTTTTAATTGGAAAAAATAAAATAATGTTAAAAATTCCAAAATTTTTGTGCCCTCAACACAAATGTGAGATAGTTAGGTTGGGTAGAGAAAATGACGGAGGATACTCAGTTCCAAAAAACTCTTTACAAAATTCTAAAGTAGTTCTTGGATTTGGTTTATCAGATGATTGGTCTTTTGAAGAAGATTTCCAAAAAAATTCTAAAACAGACATTTTATGTTATGACCATAGTGTCAACTTAAGATTTTGGATAGTTAAATTTATAAAGGATTTTTTTAATCTTGTTCTCTTAAGAAAAAAAATTTATGAATCTGTGGAGTTAATTAAATTCTTCAAATATCTGAAATTCTTTAGAAAAAAAAATGTGAAACATGAAAAAAAGTTTATTGCACCAATAAACCAAAAAGTTGAACAAATAAATGAATCTCATATAACTGATTTAAACCAAATTATTAAAACCAAGAAGTTGGAAAAAATCTTTCTTAAAATTGATATCGAAGGCAGTGAATATAGAATATTAGATCAAATTATAGCTCAACAAAACTTGCTCACTGGAATGGTCATAGAGTTTCATGATTGTGACTTGCACTATAGAAGAATAGAAAAATTTATTAAAAATTTTTCACTACAACTAGTTCACTTACATGTAAATAATTTTGGGATTGTAAACGAATATAACCAACCAACAGTCTTAGAACTTACTTTCGCACCAAGTTCTTTTAACACACTAAGAAATTCAGATGAAAATAAGTTTCCGATTCACGGTTTAGATCAGCCAAATGATATTAATAAGATTGATGAAAATATAAAATTTGAATAATGAAAAAAATTTTAAAATTTTTAATACCTAAGTTTATTTTAAGAATGAAAAATAAATTTATTGCTTCTAGAACAAGAAAGGAATTTTTAAATAAAAGTCAAAAAGACATTTTCAAAACGATATATTCAAAAAAAATGTGGGCTGGTGAAAAAGAAAAAAAATATAAATTCTATTCTGGTTTAGGTTCTCATTCTGAAGAATTAACAAATAAGTATATTATTGAGTTGCGAAATTTTTTACAATCATTTCCCAAAAAACCAAACGTTGTAGACTTAGGATGTGGAGATTTCGCCATTGGCTCAAAAATTAGAGATAAATGTGATCGATATTATGGGATTGATATAGTTGATGAGCTGATTGAAGAAAATAAAAAAAAGTTTAAAAACTTAAGTGTAGAATTTTTATCATTAGACATTACCAATGACCAATTACCTTCAGCCGATATTTGCACTGTAAGACTTGTTTTACAACACATGTCGAATGAAAGTATTCATAAGTTTATAAAAAATATAAATAATAAATATAAATTTTTAATAGTTACTGAACATTTTCCTTCACCAGAAAAATTTGTTCCTAACATTAATAAGCCCTCAGGATCAGATACTAGATTTTATGACAATAGTGCAGTTGATTTAAATGCTCCGCCTTTTAATCTTAAGATTATTGATATGAAAGATTTATGTGATTGTTCTTCTGATCTGATTGAAGGAAGTTTAAAAACAAAAATTTTACAACTGTCGATTTAATTAACCCTTTTTACTGACAAGACTTTTAACTTTGCAGTATCTTCTATTCTACTTATAGTTTTCGAGGCGCTCATAATTACTGTTTTTTTCAATGGTCCGTATGCATGAATCAACTTATCTTTTGACAAAGCTACAGCTACGTGACCTTTCCAAAAAATTAAATCATTCTTTTTCAAATTTTTTAATCGCACTTTTCGTTTAAAGTATCTAGCTTGATCTTTGGCATCTCTTGGACAGTAAATATTATTAAAATTAAGGATAACTTGAACTAATCCCGAACAGTCAATACCTTTATACGATTTTCCACCCCATTTATATTTTATATTTTTGAAAATTTTTATTCTTGAAAAGCAATTTTTATCTTTAAACTTTATTGGCCTCACATTTTTTCTTTCAATCCACATATTTTTGTTAAATTTAAAGAACTTTGATTTTTTTCCTTCTAATTTTATCTTTGAGCCAAATGTTAAACTTCCAATTTGTTTTCTAAAGTTAGGTCTACTAAAGATTTTTGCTGAAAGTGCTGCAACTTTATGTGTAGGTCTGAAAAATTTTACAAAGTGTCTTTTTTTTATAAAACCTTTGTAATTATCTTCTAAAATTTTAATTTTCCACCAATTAGAGTTTTTGTTCAAAACATAGAACGCATTACCAAATATCATTTGTGTTACTACTTCGGATCTAGAGCTGTTTTTTCTATATAAATTAATTTCGGAGTAATTATTTGAGTAAAGTTTTTTCATTTATTCTTTTACAGGAGCTAATTTTGCTATCCATATTATTAAAATTAATACTGGGATCCCTAAAATTGCAGTAAAAATATAGAAATTTGAATATCCCATAAAGTTTACCATACTACCTGAATAACCGGCTATAACTTTTGGAAACAGTATCATCAATGAACTAAAAAGGGCATATTGAGTGGCAGTAAATTTTATTGAAGTAAGCGCTGAAAGGTAAACTACAAAAGCAGCTCCTGCAAAACCACTTGAGATATTGTCAGCAGTTATAACTATAATTAAAGCATTAATGCTTGGTTCACTTATTGCTAACCACGAGAAAAGTAAATTGCTTGCCGCAGCTATCAATGCACCAAAAAACAAAGCTTTAATTGTTCCAAATTTAACTGCAGAGAATCCACCAATCAAACCACCCAGTATAGTTGCAAATACTCCGAAAAATTTTGAATAAGTAGCAATTTCTTTTATATTAAATCCTTTTTCAAGATAAAATATATTTGCAACAACACCCATCACAATATCCGCTATTCTGTAGAATCCGATTAAAAGTAAAATAAAAATTGCTGTTTTTCCGTATCTATCGATAAACTCAGATATCGGTTTTGCATAAGCGTTAGTTGCGGATTTTTTTGGAATCAATTTAACTTTTATTAGCACATAAATTACAGCTGAGGATGAAATAAAACATAAAATTATCCTTAAAAAGGCAAATAAAAATTTTTCAAAAGGTTCTTTGTTGCTAAAAGGGTTTTCGAGAATAGAATAACACAAAACAAAAATGGCTATAGCAAAAGTGAAAGATAATAAAAATTTTAACTGATCGCGAAGTTTAACAAAATTATTTCTTCTTCTTATGTTAGGTTCTGGAGAAAAAAAAGTAGTAATAACCCCAATTAACATTAAACCAGCCATAATAATATAAACTATCTGCCAAACTGTCGGGTCGTAAAATTCTGCACCTAAGTAAGAGGCTATTAGCAAACTTCCTGCTCCTGCGACTAGCATGGCTATCCTATATCCTGCTATATACATTGAAGAAAGTGCCCCTTGAAACTTTTGAGGCGCAGATTCAATCCTATATGCATCTATAATTATATCTTGAGTAGCGCTAGAAAAAGCGATCAAAACTGCTCCTAATGCGGTCATAAACAAGGCCTTAGAGGGGTCTGTAAAAGATAAAAAAACCAAACTTAAAATTATCATTATTTGAGAGACTATTAACCAACTTTTTCTGTGACCAAAATTTCCAAAAGGTAGTTTCAAATTGTCAACTAAAGGAGTCCAAATGAATTTAAAAGAGTAAGCAAGTCCAGCCCAACTAAACATTGTTACCATACTCCTGTTAACCCCCGCTTTGACCAACCAAACAGAAAGAGTTGAAAAAACCAAAAGTATAGGCAAACCTGAAGAAAATCCTAAAAGAAACATTCTTAAAGAACTTAAATTAAAAAAATTTTTTAATGTATTCAAAGTGTGTTTGTTCATACAAAGTTAGTCAACCTCTCCAGAATGATGGAAAAAATAAAATTAAGACTGCAAATAATTCTAATCTTCCAAGCAACATTCCAAATGATAATATCCATTTAGAAACATCTGATACCTCTCTAAAATTTCCATTCGGCCCTATTACATCACCCAGACCTGGTCCAACATTAGAAATAGATGTTGCTGCCCCCGAAATTGCAGATAAAAAGTCTAGACCGGTAATTGATAACAAGATTGCCAAAGTTAAAAATAGAAAAAGATAAGCAAATATAAAAACTATTACAGAGCCTATAAAATTATCTGAAATTTTTTGATTATTATATTTTACAACAAAAACACTGTTTGGGTAGATTAATTTTTTTATTTGATTTTGTAAAAACAAAACAAGCATCTGCAATCTAAATATTTTTATTCCGCAAGTTGTTGAACCAGCACATCCACCGATAAACATTAAAAATAAGAAAAATATTAAAGAAAACTCTCCCCATAAACCAAAGTCATCTGTTACATACCCAGTGCCTGAAAGGATAGAAACAACATTAAAAGAAGCAATCCTTAATTTTTTTAAAATTGTATTTTCATAATTTATAAAAAATAAATATGAAAACATTATAATGATCGAAATTACTAAAAGATATATTAAACCCTTAATTTGAACATCTTGAAAAAATATTTTTTTATTTCCTTTTAAAAATTTTAAATACGTAATGAAAGGTATACTTCCTAAAATTATAAAAATTGTAGCTATTATTTCAATATTGGAGTCTTTAAAAAAACCTATAGAGTCATTATGTGTTGAAAATCCACCTGTAGCGATTGTAGTCATAGAATGGGCGATGCTATCAAACAAACTCATACCAAAAATCCAATAAAAAAAACCACATAAGAATGTTAAAATTATATATGTTGATATTATTATTGTAGCAATTTCAATTGTTCTTGGTAATATTTTTTCTGTAGTGTCTGAACCTTCCATTTTAAATAATTGCATTCCACCAACTTTTAATAATGGTAAAACAGTTAAAGCCATTACGATTATTCCGATCCCCCCAAGCCATTGCATGATAGCTCTCCAAAGTAAGATACTTTTAGGTGTATCATCTAAGTTCGCAATTATAGTTGAACCAGTTGTAGTGATCCCTGACATGCTCTCGAAAAAAGCCTCACTAATAGACAAATCAAGTGTAGAAAATATAAATGGAATACTCCCAAAAATAGCCACAGATAACCAGGCAAGAGTTGAAAACAAAAAAGTTTGTTGAAGATTAAGTGAAAGCTCTCTTTCTTCAATATTTGTTAATATAAATAATGTCCCTATAAAAGCTGTAACAAAAGCAGAGGATAAGAAACTATGACTATTCTCTTCATAAATTATTGTTTGGGCTAAGTAAGGAATCAGCATAAAAGAGCCAAGAATAACTAACAAGACCCCTATTACAAAAAAAACTGTTTTGTTTGCTGCCATCTAATCAAGATTAAATATAAAGTTATAAAATTCAACTTAATATCTTGTATTTATATCTGTATTATATATATAAAATTTAATAAACCATAGTTATGCTCAATAACGACTTAATTCAATCAACTTCTTCCTGGCCTTTTGTAGAGATTAGAAAGCTTTTAAAAGATAGAAAAGACATAATAAATAAAAAGGGAAAAATAATTTTTCAAACTGGGTACGGGCCAAGTGGTTTGCCTCATATAGGTACTTTCGGAGAAGTCGCTAGGACCACAATGTTGATTAATGCCCTTAATCATATAAAAAAAATTGAAAGTGAGCTCATAACTTTCTCTGACGATATGGATGGTTTAAGAAAGGTCCCTGAAAACATCGAGAATTCCAGAATTTTACACAACAACCTTGGAAAACCTCTTACTAGTATACCCGACCCATTCGGCAAGTATGATAGTTACGGAAAACACAATAATGAAAAATTAATCGAATTTCTAAATAAATTTAATTTTAAGTTCAACTTTAAAAGTTCAACAGAAAACTACAAAAAAGGGGTTTTTAATGAATCTTTAATAAGAGTTTTAGAAAAATACGACGATATTATGAATATTATTTTACCAACACTTGGTAGTGAAAGAAAAAAAACATACTGTCCATTTCTTCCAATTTGTCCTGAGACTAATAAAGTTCTAGAAATTTCACCTGTTGAGATAAATAAAAAAAAGGGAACAATTATTTTTGATAATAACGGAAAAAAATTAGAAACTAAAATAATCGATGGAAATTGTAAACTACAATGGAAAGTTGATTGGGCGATGCGTTGGTTTACTTTTGAAGTAGACTTTGAAATGTATGGTAAAGACTTAATTGAAAGCGCGATTATCTCAAGTAAAATTTGTGATGTCTTAGGCAAAAAACCTCCGAATGGATTTGCCTATGAACTTTTTTTAGACGAAAAAGGAGAAAAAATTTCAAAATCTAAAGGTAATGGAATATCAATAGAAGAATGGTTAAAGTATGCTTCACCAGAAAGTTTAGCACTATACATGTACCCAAATCCAAAAAGAGCAAAAAAATTGTACTCTGAAATTGTGCCTAAGACGGTTGATGAGTACCTTTCTTTAGTAGAAAAATATCCGCAACAAAAAGAGAAAGATAAATTGCTTAATCCATTATGGCATATACATAACGGAGAACCTCCGAAAGAGAAAATAGTAATGCCTTTTTCTATGCTTTTAAATATAGTTGGTTCTAGTAATGCAAAATCGAAAGATGTTATTTGGAAATTTATAAACAGATTTCATAAAGATATTAATAAAAAAGAACATCCTATTTTAAACGAACTAACTGAATATGCTTTAAATTATTTTATAGATAAAGTAGAACCAAATAAAAAATTTAAATTACCTAATGATGAAGAAAAAAAAGCACTAAATTCATTAGTTGATAAACTAAAATCTGTTTCTCAAAGAATGAAGCCTGAAGAAATTCAAACAGTTGTTTATTCAGTAGGCAAAGATAATGGTTATGAAAAAAATTTAAGGAATTGGTTTAAATTAATTTATCAAGTTTTATTTGGAGAAGAGGATGGACCACGAATGGGTTTTTTTATAAGTTTTTTTGGAGTTCAGGAAACAATAAAGTTAATAAATGATAAAATAAAAAATTAAAATATGTTTTCATTTTTAAAACCATATATTTTCAGTTTAGATCCAGAAACCGCTCACAACTTAGCAATTAAATCTCTTAAACTAAATTTAGTGCCCAAGCAATTTTTTGAAATTGAAAATGAAGATTTGTTAG
>MDSW01012934.1_pt1 | contig 11445 bp, 1 predicted proteins | sample 811171 | NCBI WGS metagenome assembly MDSW01 (sample SAMN05326641, study PRJNA326480) | marine metagenome | isolation source: seawater | place: Atlantic Ocean: North West | collected 2012
AACGGCGGGTGCAAGGTGGCGGTGGACGCGTCGCAGGCGGCGCTGCGGATGGTTGGCGCGCCCGACGTGTTTGTGACGTTCGATAAGCTGGACAAGCTCGACCAGATGTGCCAGGGCCTGACCGCGGACAAGTGCTCGTTGGCTCTGGAGTGCGAGGTGAACGATCCGGGCGACGGGTCGCCGACGACGTGCGCGAGGTCGAACGAGTACTGGCTCGCGGCGGCGGCGCTCGCGTGCGACGCTGAGGCGAACTGCGCGTTCCACAACGGCGGGTGCAAGGTGGCGGTGGACGCGTCGCAGGCGGCGCTGCGGATGGTTGGCGCGCCCGACGTGGTTGTGACGTTCGATAAGCTGGACAAGCTCGACCAAATGTGCCAAGACCTGACCGCGGACCAGTGCTCGTCGGCTCAGGAGTGCGAGGTGAACGATCCGGGCGGCGGGTCCCCGACGACGTGCGCGAGGTCGAACGACTACTGGCTCGCGGCGGCGGCGCTCGCGTGCGACGGGGTCATCGCCGACCCGGATGCGTGGGGGAGCTGGAACGCGATCGCGGCGACGTTCAACACGACGGCGGATTCGGCGATTGAACCCGTCGTGTGCACCGCGTGGCTGCGCGCCTCGATGTGCGACTCGGATTCGAACCACGACGACTCGAGCGCCTGCTTGAGCTTGGCGTCGACGCACGGGTGCCAGTTTTACGACGACGGGTCCGGGGCGACCGAGTGTTACTCCCCCGACGGGTGGCATCGCCCGGGCGGCGGATCTCCCGACGGCATGTTTCTCCATGACCTGGGGAGATCGATGAAGCACCGCACCGATCTCAATTGCTCGTCGTACCGATCGTGCGATAATAACGGCGATTGCACGGTGGACGTCACTGCGTGCAACGCGAACCCGTACTGCTTCCATTACTCTGAAGACGGTCACGAGGAGTGCGCGTCGGACTTCGAAACGGAACGAGGGATTTTGGCATCCGCGAACGTCTCCTCGGCGGCGCGCGCGTATCACGTCTTCGACAACCTTCAGAACGGTTGCTTGCAGCATTCTTCGGACCAGGCGGCGTGCGAATCGATCGAGTACTGCTACTTTTCCGACGGCACGCTTCGGCCGCCTGGATGCCACGGCAACGACGCGTACGGCGTCTGGCACATGGCGGGCGCGTGCGGGCACGCCTCCGACGACGCGCTGGCCTCCACCCTGTCGGGCGGACGGTTCGACACCTTCGCCGAGATCGAGGCGGCGGCGTACGACGCGTCTCTGATGTTCATCCCCGACTTTCTGAACACCGCCGATGCGTGCTCGGCGTGGGAGCAGATGAACATCTGTTTCGTCCTCGACCAGAGCAGCTGCGAAAGTTCCGGGCGCTGCGCGTGGAACAACGAATTCTGCGCGTCGAGCTCGCAGGCGGCGCAGACGGACTTTTTCAGCATGATTGGTGCGATCGACGACTTGACGTCGCAGTACAGCTGCTTCGAATACAATGCCAATCAAGGCGGGTGCGACGCTGAGGCGAACTGCGCGTTCCACCGCGGCGGGTGCAAGGTGGCGGTGAACGCGTCGCAGGCGGCGCTGCGGATGGTTGGCGCGCCCGAACACTATTTGGAGTTCGACCGGCTGGACAAGCTCGACCTGATGTGCCAGGGCCTGACCGCGGACCAGTGCTCCTTAGCGAAGGAGTGCGAGGTGGTCGACGGGTCCCCGACGACGTGCGCGAGGTCGGGGGGTTACTACATCGCGGCGGCGGCGCTCGCGTGCGAAGGGGCGCCCACGGTCTCGGGCCAGTGGGGGAACTGGCACGAGACGGCGTCTGAGATGTTGAACATGTCGGTGGCGTCGGCGATTGAACTTTTCGACTACCCCGGGTACCGAGGGTGCGAGAACACGTGCGAGGGCCGCGACGTGAACGAGACGGCGTGCGGCGGGATGGATTTCTGCGACTGGGACGCCGCGCTCGGGCGGTGCTACAGCGCCGTCGGCCCGGACCTGTGCCCGATCGAGTGGGCCTCCGCCGACGCGTTTTGCTCGAGCGTCGAGGCGAGCCTCGCGTGCCCCGCGCCGTCGTCCGCGGCGAACGCGTCGACGTGCCCGAGCGTGTGCGACTGGATCGAGGGCGCCGCGAGCGACCCGTGCTCGACCCCGTCCTCGTTCCGATCGATCCTCGACGAGACGAGCAGTCACACGCAGACGGTGTTCGCGCACTTTTTCGGGTGCGGCGATTTCTCGACGCAGGGCGAGTGCGACGCAGCGCGCGGGGGCGGCTCGTGCGCGTGGAGCGCGGGCGTCGACGAGTGCCACCCCGCGGTGGGCGCGGCGGCGGAGGCGTTATCCGACGCCGGCGCGCCGTTCGCCGTCGCGAGGTTCGAGTCGCTCTCTCTGCTCGCCCATCCAGACCCGTGCTTCGCCCTCAACGACGAGACGCAGTGCGTCGAGGAGCCCTCGTGCGAGTGGATCGAGGATGAGTACGGGTCCACGTCGTGCGCTCTCTCGGAGGCGACCCTCTACCGGCTCGCGCTCGCCGCCGACGCGTGCTTCGGGCACTCGGACATGCGCCGCGCGGCGTTCGCGTTCGGGTTTCCCGGCGGCGACGCCTTGGAGGCGCTCGAACACCTCCCCGGAAACGCGACGGCGTTTCCGAGCGCCGCCTCGTTCTGCCCCGCGTGGTCGCTCTGGATGACGTGCGGGACGGATCGGGAGTCGTGCGAGTCGGACCCGGAGTGCCCCGCGGACCAGTGCGCGCCCGCGTGGGGTGCGTTTGAGGCGCTTTTCGCGGCGCGCGACGCGGTGACTTCCGACGCCATCGCCGCGTGCGGGACTTTGGCGCGCTCCCGCGACGCGCACTCGTGCGAGGCGACGGTATCCCCCGCGTCCTCCTCGCGCGTCTCAGCCTCGGACGTTTCGTGCGCGTGGGACGCGAGCGCGTTGGCGTGCGAGCCCTCCGGCGCGGCGACGTACCGCGCGGTGGTCGACTCTGGGTTAGCGCCGCGCGCGGTGGCGGAGTTCGTGCGCCTCGACGTCGACGGCGTCGGACCGTGCTCGGGCTTGAGCGCGGTCGACTGCGACGCGTCGCGCGCGTGCGGCTGGGACGAGACGTCGCGCGGCGCGTGCGGCTGGTCGTTCGAGTACTACGTCGCCGCGGCGGCGAACGCGTGCGCGGATCACGCGCCCGACTCGGGGGGTTCGCTCTTCGACGCGCTCGCCGAAGCCGTCGGCGTCCACAACGTCTCTCGCGCCCGCGACGTCGCGGGCGTCGAGCGGCGGCCTCCGTACCCCGGGTACGTCGGGTGCCAGCTCGAGTGCGAGGGCGCGCTCGTGTCGCGCGAGGTGTGCGAGAGCAAGTCCAGGGCGCACTGCGCGTGGTCGGCGGTGGAGGGGCGGTGCGAGAGCGTCGTGGGCGACGCGCCGTGCCCCGAGGACCAGCCCGCGCGCGGGTGGATCAACGTCACGCACGCCGTCGGCGACCGGTGGTTCGACGAGACGTTCTGGGAGAGCCACCACGGCATCATCCGCGTCGACCGACTCAACCGCGAGTGGGCGTACTACCGCCGCGTCGACCCGAGGGACCGCGCGTTCGAGCCGTACCATCACGTCTTCAACAACTGGTTCCAACGCGGGAACCGAATCGACGTCGACTTCGAGATGTACTCGACGTACGACGCCGCGCTGAAGCGCGACCCGGCGCGCCGGTGGACGCACTGCGGCGGAGGGCAAGAGTCCGAGCGACCCGGGTACGGGTTCCCGGGGGAGTGCTTCCCGAGCGTCGAGACGTACTGGGAGCACCAGGACGCCATCGCCGCGGGGACGCCGCCGCCTCCCGAGCGGCGCGTCCGCGTCGCGACGGACTCGCCCTCGTACGAGAGCAAAGGGTGTCGCCTCCGCACCGCCAAGGGCGAGGCGTGCGTCACGGGCGGCTTTTACGACTCCGGCGAGGCGTTCGTCGAGACGGCGTTTCCGGGAGCCTTCACGGTGTACCTGGAGACGCCCGCGCCGCCGGAGTTGACGCGGGGGGGCGCGTTCGCGCCGCCGCAGGACGCCAACCGCGCGACGTTCCTCGCGGGGGAGAGAGAACTCACCGGCGCGGGCGACCTCGGGCTGGGCGGCGCGGAGCGGTTCACCGTGCGGTTCAAGGCGAGGCTCGCGGACAACAACGCGCACCAGAACGCCACCCCGGGCGTGCTCGTGATCACGCCCGCCGATCACCACGCCGGCGAGCACGCCGCGACCCGCCGGCGCGCGCTCGCGCGGCGACGTCTCCTGCAGCAGCGAGTCCCCGTCGAAGGCGACGGCGACGGACCCGGGGAGTGCTACAAGCGCCCATTCGGCGGAAACCCTCCGGACTACTGGGTCCGGGTCGCCGACTGCAACTGCCACTCCACGTGCGCGTCGTGCGGGTTCAACGACATGCCCACCGAGGACGCGGACTGCATCACGTGCGCGTCGGGGTACGTTTTGGAGTCGTATTATTCCGACGGCACGGGATTTTGCGTCGGCGAATCCGACGCGTGGGGGGGGTTCGACGCGTTTCCCGTCGACGCCTCCGCGGACGAAGGCCTTCGCGTCACCGGCGCGTTCGACGCGAGCGGGGTGAGGTACCGGCTCGAGATCCCCGAGTGCGGCGTGGACCTCCGCGCGTCGCGCGCCGTGCCGAGCGGTTCGCTCGCCGACGTCGCGTTCACGTACGACGGCGATTCGGGCGAGGCGAAGCTGTACGTCGACGGCACGCTCGACGCCGAGACGCGGGGCGGCGGCGCGCGGGGGTGCGCGCCGGCGAGGGGCGCGAGCTGGAAGACGGGGGACACGTCGAGACTCGTCCCGGGGTACCACTCGAACCGCGCGACGTGCGACGCGTGGGCGCGCCGCGTCGCGTGCGAGGCAAACACGGAAGCCGTGCTCGCGGGGAACGCTTCGGCGTGCGCCGAGAGCGACGGGTGCCGATGGCACCGCGGGGCGGCGGCGAGCGAGGACCGGTGCGAGGACGCCCCGAGCAGCGATTCGGAAGCCTTCGTCTTCCAGGACGCCGTCGACGTCGGCGTCGCCGCGCTCGAGCACCTCGCGGCGCGGTGCGCGGCGCGCGGCTCCGTCTGCGCCGCCGCCGAATGCCCGTGCCGCGCCGACGCCGATTGCGAGATCAGGTACTCGCGAACCTCCGGCGGCGTGCAGATGCGGACGTGCGCGCCCTCGGCGTCGGCGACGACGGAGGCGCTGCGGCGCGACGGCGCGCCCGAGGCGCTCGTCGCGCGCTTCGAGGACGCCGCCGCGTGTCGCGAAGCGGCGGACGAAACCGCGTGCGACGACGCCGGCGCGAATTACCGCGGGTCGAGGTTCTTCGAGGCGAGCGCGTGCGCGTGGAACGCGGGCGAGTGCGAGCCGAGAGAGCACTGGCGCCTGGCGAACGTCGCGTTCGCGTGCGCCGACGAGACGGTCGACACGGCGACGGCGGCGCGGCCGTTCGAGGCGCCGTGGAACGTCACCCTCGACGACGCGCTGATGCGCCGGAGGGACGCGCAGAGGTGCACTGGTTCGACTTGCACGTGCGACGGGACGGCGTTCATCGGGCGCAATGTCGCCTACCCGTACTATAGGTGGGTCTCCGATGGCACATATACTACGCCTACGCTTTCGTTCGACGAACTGCTCGAGGAGACGACCTGGTTCCACAGATGCTACCAAACCGATCTCCAGGGAGAATGCTTACACGGGGAAATCACGACCGGCGAGCCCGCGTATCTCACCATCGAGAACGTCACGGGGTCCTTCGCTTGTGGTTCCCCCGAGACCTCTCTGGACGGGCTGTATCCCCAGGAGCAGATCGACAAGCTGCGCGGTGTAGGGGAGGGAGTCGGGTTGGCGCCGATTCAGTGCTACTGCTTGCCTCCGCCGGTGGAGCCCCCCGCGCCCGCCCCCGCGGGGGGATGCTGCGCGACTTTTTACGGCGACGCCACGCCCGACATTTGCGACTCGTGCACGGAAGCGGGCTTTCGGTGCCGCCCGAGCGTGCAGCCTCTCGAGGCCGGGTTCGTCGCGGACGCCTCCGCGCCGACGTCGTACGACTGCGTCAGCTTCGCGTACGCGGACCTCGACGCGTGCGCCGCGGCGTTGACCCCTCCCCTGACGGCTTCGGACGTGCATTGGTTGAACGCGTCGACGTGCGCGCCGGCGCCGATTCGCGCCGACGCCGTTCAAAAGGCGGGCGCCGCGGGTCTCACCGGGGAGGTGCACTTCCTCACGACGTGGTCGGACGCCGCGCTCACGAGCGCGGACGTGCGTCGCGCGTTCGTCGCGGATTACGGCGACGCGTCGAGCTCGGCGCGCGTCCCGGCGCCGGCGTTCCACCTCAACTTCGACGAGGGTCGCGGCGGGGTGGTGAAAAACTTTGAGGGCGCGACGGTTCCCTCGTACCGCGCGCACTTCGGGCCCGTCCCGGCGTACCGTCGGTCGCCCCGGACGCGGTCCCTGGAGGCGTTCATCGGGTTCCCGGCGCGCGGGTACGTGGACGTTCCCGGGAGCGCCGCGCTCGACGAGACGCTCGCGGGCGCAGGGGGGTTCACCGCGCAGGTGTGGTGTAAGTTTGCCGACTTTACGGAAGGCAGGACCCTCTTCTCCAACGCGCCGTTCGATCACCAGCCCGGTTTCGACTGGTCGGACGACCAAAACGGATTCTTCTCCGTGCACACCCCCGCGCCAGGTGCTTCGGACGGGACGCTCGAGGTCGCGTACTATTCGCACGATAAGCGCACGTTCGTGAATGCAGAAGGATCAGACAGGAATCAAGGAAGGAACGCGCGGGCGCAGGACGCGCACGGGACGGACGTGATCCTCGCGCTCGATCGGTGGACGCACGTGTCGCTCACTCGGGACCGCGAGGCGGGCGTCGCGCGGCTCAGCGTCGACGGCGTCGTCGTCGCGGAGGTTCAGGTCGCGCCCTCCGCGCCGCACCGCGCGGGCGCGGGGCTCAGGATCGGCGGCCTGGGGACGCCGGCGTGGTGGCCCGAAATGCAGAGCAGCACGCAGTGGAACGCGGACATCGAGCGCGCCGCGGCGCCCGGCGACGCCGGCGCGGCGCCGACGTCGTGGTTCTCCGATTTCAAGCTCTTTTCCGCGGCGCTCGCGCCGGCGTTCCCCGGGGGCGCGAGCGTCTGCGGCGGCGCCCTCGAATCCGCCGCGAACCTCGTCGCGTGGCTCCCGCTCGCCGGCGGCAACGGCGCGGGCGAGAACGCGACGTTTCCGGACGCGTCCGGCCACGGCCACGACGGCTTTCCCGTCGGCGCGTACGAAACCGCGAGCGTGGACTTCGCCGCGCACCCCGTGGTTCGTGACGTCACCCCCGCGGGGGGCTCGACGTACTCCAAGCCCGCCAGGAACGGAACCGCCGCGTGCGCGCCGTGGGGCGCGTACGACGGGTGCGTCGAGGGGGACTGGGGGTGCACCGAGTGCCTCTCCGGCGCGGGGTTCGACCTCGGGGAGTGCGGGAACAAGGCGAGGGGCGGCGCGGTGTCCTTCGCGGACGGGTTCACGATTCACACGTTCAAGGAGAACGGCGTCTTCGAGGTGCTGCGCCGCGACCTCGACGCGCTCGAGGTGCTCGTCGTCGGCGGCGGCGGCGGCGGGCGCGTCGGCGCGGACGGCGGGGCGAACGTCCACGCCGGCTTCCACGGCGTCGCGTGGGGCGGCTTTCCGGGGGATATTCAGCACTCCGGCGCCGCCGTCGTCGGCGAAGCCGGCGGCTTTCACATCCCCCCGGACGTCGCGCGGTTCGAAATCGTCGTCGGTCGCGGAGGCGCGGGCGCGCGCGTCGAGTACGACGCGGACGGAGCCGTCGCGCATTTCTCGGACGCGGAGTCCGGGGGTAACAGCGCGATGAGCACTTTACATACAGACGGGACGACCGGCGTCCAGTTTGAGGCGATGGGCGGAACTCCGGCGGAAAACGACGATTTCGGGGGATGGAACGCGTGGCCCGCGAAGACGTACCCGCTGAGCGAAACCGGCGCGCCGGCGCGGTTCGGCGGGCGCGGGGTGGCGTGCGACGGCGTCATCTTCGGGTGCTCCTCCCCCGATTCCCGGGGCGCCGCCAACGACCCCGAGCGCGACGGGGGAGGCGGGCGGCGGCCGGGCCGCGGCGGCGACGGCGCGTACCAGCTCGAGCCCAACGCCGACGCGCGCGCGGGGGACGGCGCCGACGGCGTCGTCATCATCAGGTACCAGTGACGCCGCAAGCATTTCTTTTCATATGATAGACCGCGGTTGCGAAGAAGAGCATGAGGACGTGTACAGACGTGCTGAATATCCTAAGCACCGCCGGTAATCGGTACTTGTAATATACAAGTTTTTATGAGGTACTCGTACTCGCGCGCGTTTGTTTTTTACCTTCGTATTCTTAGGCCGTCGCTTCCTCTCGCCCCCCCCTCCCCTCGCCTCTTCCCTCCCCCTCCGCGCGCTTCATCCTCCTCTCACTCCTTGGCGCGGCGACACGCGTCTCGCCTCGCGGCGACGGCGGCGAAGAGTTTCGCGAGCGCCGCGTCCCCCGCTCCTCCTCCTTCTCCGCCGCGCTCTCCCGCGCGCCGCTCGTCCAGTCGGTCCTCCTCCCCCGCGCGTCTCCCGAACGCCGCGCCCTCGGACCTCACGAAGGCGAGGAGCGTCTCCGCGGCGGCGTACGCGTCCGCGGCGGCGGCGGCGTTCCCCACGAGCTCCTCCGCCGCGCCCGCGCGCCCGAGTCGAAGCGCCGCCTCGTACGCGAGCGCCGCGCCGTCGGGAAGAAGCGTCCGACTTTTTCTTTTTTTTTCATCCTCGCGGAGGGCTTCGGCGGCGCGCTCGGCTCGCCGCCTCGCCGCCTCGAACCCCGCGCGGCTCCTCGCGGCGTCCTCCTCCGCCGCCTCGACGTCGCGCGTCGCCGCCTCCGCGCCCGGCGCGTCCCCCGCGGCGTCCGCCGCCCTTCGCCGCGCCGCCGCCTCCGCCGCGCGCGCGTTGGCGACGGCGACGGCGCGGCGGAGCGCCGAGAGCGACGTCAGCGACGCGGCGACGGCGTCCGCGCGGCGCCCGCGGTCCCAAAACTCCGCCGCGGCGTCGCGCATGATCGCCGCCGCGCGGCGAAGCACCCACGACCGAGTCGCCGGCGAGAGGGGCGGCGCGAGCGCCGAGGAGGGCGGGAACGGCGACGGCGTCGCCGCGGCGACCGCGCGCGCGTTCGCGTCCGACTCCGCCGGCGTTTCGTCGCCGCGCTTCGCCGGCGTTTCGTCGCCACACTTGGCCGGCGTTTCGTCGTCGCGCTCCGGCCCTACGCCCGCGTCGACGAGGACGTACCCCGAGTTGGTCCCCTCGGCGTCGGCCCCCTCGAGGAGGTCCGTTCCCGGGAGGGCTTCCCGGCGCCGCCCCCCCCTCGCCTCGCCGCCTCCGCCGCGCCCCGGGGACGTCCCTAGGAGCGACGCCGTCTTCCGCGCGAGGGGGGAGGAGCCGAGCCACGCCCCCCCCGCGGCGGCGGCGATTTTCGCGGCGTCGCGCATGCGCGCCGCGCACGCGGAGACGAGCGCGGGACCCCCCGCGCCCTTCGCGACGCTTCGAAGACGCGGAGGAGCGTTCGCCGTCGCGGAGGAGCGTTCGCCGCCTCCCCCCGCGCCCGCGCCGCCGCCGCCGCTCGAAGCCCCACCCGAAGCCTCGCCACCCTCCGCGTCGCTCCTCGTCTCCACCAGTCGTCCGGCGGCGTCTCTCGATTCTCGTCTCTCGTCGTCCTTCCCCTCGCGCGGCATCGCGTCGTCGCGGATCCGGACCCCCGCGCCCCCCGCCGCGCGCTCCTCCCGCGAAGCGTAAACCCCTCGCCCCGCCCCCGCCGCCGCCTCCCCCGCCTCCTCCTCCTCCGGCTCGTCGAAGAAGGGGTGGGCGAAAAACTCCTCGAAGCTCATGCGCTCGACCGGGTCTTTCCTGAGCAGGCCCCCCAGGAGCGCGACGCACTCCGGGCTCAGCGTTCGCGCCACCGCCCCCGGGATCTTGGCGCCTCCGGACCGCTCGATGACGCGCAGGAGCTGCATCGGGTTCTGGCCCGAAAACGGCGGCCTCCCGACCAAGAGCTCGTAGAGGATCGCCCCGACGCTCCACAGGTCCGCCTTGGCGTCGTACTTGCGGTAGCTCAGAATCTCGGGCGCCATGTACAGAGGCGAGCCGCACAGCGTCTCCGCCATCCCCGCGGGGTGGACGTACCGAGCGAATCCGAAATCCGCAATCTTCAAAGTCACCGCCGACGCGCTCGCGTCCGCCTCGCGGGAAGAAGGCTTCGCCGCGTCGGGTCCGGGTCCTGGCCGCCGCGGTGGGTCCGGGTCGCCCACCAGGAGGAGGTTCTGCGGCTTGAGGTCCCTGTGCACGAGGTTTCTCTCGCGCATGGCGCGGAGGCCCGCGGCGACCTGGCGGACGAGGCGCCGCGCCACCGCCTCGCGGCACCGGCCGACTCTTCGCAGGTACTCCGCCACGTCGCCGCCCGCGCAGTACTCGAGGACGAGGATCATCGGCGCGGAGGAGGAGGAGGAGGAGGAGGAGGAGGAGGATGGGGAGGAGGAATATGGGGCGCGACCACCCTCGGCGGGGTCGTTCGCGCGGACGATGTCGTGGAGGCGTATGATGTTCTCGTGGCGGACGCGGCGCAGGACGGCGATCTCGGATTCGAGGGACTCGCGGAGTTTGGCGTTGAGCTTCGCGACGTCGATCTCCTTGAGCGCGACGCGCCGGCGCGTCTGGACGTGGCGCGCGCGCCACACGACCGCGAACGAGCCGCGGCCGAGCTGCTTCTCCACCTCCCACGGGCCGAGCCTGCGCGGCGGGGGGGGCGGGGGCCCCGGGGGCGGGGGCGCGGGACCCGAGGGCGCGGACGACGGCGAGCGCCGGTCGTCATCGTCGACGTCGTCGTCGTCCGCCATGGCGGGGACGACGGCGAAAATTTGGCGCGAGTCCAGCTGGATGGAGAGCAACGGACGCGCCGAGGGCGACCGGACGGGGTCGCGGCTTCGAGCGCGGCGCGGGCGCGCGGGGGGCGCGGACGCGCGGCGAGGGCGACCCGCGGGGACGCCGCCGGGAACCCGCGCGGCGCGCGAGGGAGAGGGAGGCGCGCGTCCACCTCCCCGCGTGCGCGCGGCGCCGCGTCGTTTGAAGAGAGCATATCCGGAGAGCCGCGCCGAGTCAGGCGGTGCTCTCGTCTGGGGCGCGGGGGATCGATCTGGCGGGCGGATGGATCTCTCGAGTCCCGAACCGTCGATTCGATCGAAGACCCGTCGTCGGTGAAACGAAAGCGGCGTCCGATGGATCCGAAGGGGGCCCCGCGAGATCCCGCGCTTTCAACTCCCCGCGCGTCCGCTCGCGTACGAGATAGTCTCTTCCCGTCCGCTATTTACGCGAAGCGCGATGCCACGCGGGGGGCGGTGACGTGCCGTGCCAGTTGTGCGCCTCGCGTCCTTCCCCCCCCCCCCC
>MDSW01164084.1_pt1 | contig 11445 bp, 8 predicted proteins | sample 811171 | NCBI WGS metagenome assembly MDSW01 (sample SAMN05326641, study PRJNA326480) | marine metagenome | isolation source: seawater | place: Atlantic Ocean: North West | collected 2012
CGGAGAGGGTGCCGTCGGCATCGAGACGAGTTTCACGGTCTGTGACTCAAAAACGACGCCCCGAGAGTGCAGTCTATCGGGCCTCGTCAGACCTCTCTCTCTCCGAGGGCGCCGGAAGGCGAGGCGACTCGGCTTGATGCGTTGAGTGCATGTTCCGGTGGGGGCTGATGATGCTGATCAGCAAAACCAACAACCCGCTCGCTCGGTTGCTTTCGGGTCTCGCACAGTCGCCGGGCGTCGCGGCGCGGGCGCGCGCGTTCGTCTCCGACGATGGCGGCGGTCGGCGCGTCCCCGGCGGTTCCGCCGGCGAAGCGTCCGCGCGCGGACGCCGCGGGCGCCGCGCCCACCTCGGCGAGCTGCGCGCACGTCCGGGCGTTCCTCGCCGAGGGCGGGGCCTCGGTCCTCGCGCCGCTCGCGCGGTGCTGCGTCGAGCGGCCCCCTCAGGGCCCCGACGGCGCGCCCTGGTCGAGCATGGTCCGCGCCCGGTTCCGCGACGCGACGCGCGCGAGAGACCGCCGCGTCCACCCCTGACCCTCCCCCCCCTCCCCCCGCGTCCTCGCGCCGCAGGTGTGCCTCGGCTGCGCCGTGCCGTTCCCGCGCGCGTCCGTCGCGTCGCACGCGAGGGAGGCGTCGCACCTCGTCTTCGCGGACGCCGATCGCGCCGAGCTCTTCTGCGCCGCGTGCGACTCCCACGCGTACGCCCCCGCGTTCGACCGCGCGGTCCTGGGCGCGCGCGCGATCCGTGCGGGCATCACCGGCGACGTCCCGCCGACCCGCGCGGCGTCCCGCCCGAGCGACGACGACGACGACGACGACGACGCGTCTCCCCCGCCGCTCCCGAAACTCGAATCGGACAAGGCGTCGTCGGAGAAGATCCCCCTCCCCCCCCTGAACGCCTCCGGGGTCCCGCGCGGCGTCCGCGGCGTCGCGAACCTCGGCGCGACGTGCTTCATGTCCTCCGTCCTCCAGGCGATCACGCGCGACCCGATCTGCGCCCGGTTCTTCCTCTCCGACGGCCACGACGCGGCGCGATGCGCCGAGCGCCGCGCGAATCGCGCGTTGGACGCGCACCGCGACGGCCTTCAGGTTCGCCCCGAGGACGACCACTGCCTCGCGTGCGAACTCGACGCTCTGATCAACGCCGCATTCGCCGACGGCGACGTGGAGGCGCAGAAGGAACCCCTGGTCCCCGCGGCGTTCCTGCACGCGTGGTGGCGCCACGCCCCGGAGCACCTCGCGAGGTACGGGCAGCAGGACGCGCACGAGTTCTTCCTCGCGCTCGTGCAGGCGATCCACGCCGCCGCCGTGGGACCCGACGAGGCGGAAAAACGTACGAGCGAAGAAGGTGCGCGAGTAGTAGGAGTGCCGACAATTAACGATGCGAGGGAAGAGAACGATGACGCGAAGAGGGGAGAGGTGGGAGGTGAGGCGAACGCGAGCGCTGCTGGGCCGGGAGGTGTTAGTGCGGGCGCCGCGGGAGGCGCCGCCGCGAAGGAATGGCGTCGTCCTGGAAACGACGCGACGGAAAGGACGAAAAGCCCCCGGGCCCGCCCCGACGGCGTCGGGCGCGCTCCCCCGGGAGGGGTCGTCTCTTCCCTGTCCTCCTGCCGATGCCCCATGCACCGCGCGTTCGGCGGGACGCTTCGCTCGGACGTCACCTGCGGCGCGTGCGGGCACGTCTCGGTGGCGCACGACCCGACCGTCGGCCTGAGCCTCGACCTCCCGACGACGACGCGGGGGCCCGGCCCGGGGGTCACGCTGGAGGCGTGCCTGCGGCTGATGACTCGGCCCGAGCGGCTGGGCGCGGGCGAGGCGTTCGCGTGCGCCGCGTGCGGAGACGCCGAAGGCGCCAAGTGGAAACAGATGGCGATCCGGGAAACCCCGAGGACGCTCGCGCTGCAGCTCAAGCGGTTCGCGCGGAGCTCGTTCAGGCCCGGCAAGCTCGTTCGGGCCGATGCGAACGCCGACGCCGCCGACGTCGCGAACGCGTCGAGCGCGTCGAACGCGCGCGGCGCGGCGAATAGTAAAAGCACCGCCGCCGCCAAGGGGAAACAAAATAAGGGCGGCGACGCGGCGAGCTCCGGGGGCTCGAAGATCGAGACGCACGTCTCGTTCCCGTTCACGCTCGACGTCGCGCCGTTCCGCGCCTCCGCGGCGTTACGCGCCAGGTACGGCAACCGCGCGCCGTTCGAAGCCCCCGAAGGTCCCGAACGTTCGGTCGACGCTTCGGGAACGGCTTCTGGCGGCGCCTCAGGCCCCGCGCGGCCGAAGGAACCGTACGAGCTCTTCGCCGTCGTCGTCCACGCCGGGGGGATGGACAGCGGCCACTACGTCGCGTACGCGCGGTGGCAAGACGCGTGGTTTCGGTGCGACGACCACAGAATCTCGCGAGCGGACCCCGTCGCCGTAGCCGCCGCGCAGGCCTACCTCCTCTTCTACGAGCGAGTGGATGACGACGAGGGAGACGACGATCGATCGTGATGTGTAATATTAATACTCGGTAGGGGTGGATATAGTATCGCGTTGACGTACAGTTTATACGTGACTGGCGGTGTACTCGTCCGTCGCGGAATCTAGTACGCCCGGTCAACACGCGTCTAGGATGCGGAAACTCTCCACGGCTCGCCTGAGCCTCGCCTTCTCCGCCGGCCACGCGGCCGCGCTCGCGGTCGCGCGCACGAGGTACTCCCTCCCGCCGTACACCGTGATCCCCACGAGCTCGACCGCCGAGCCGAACCTCCCCGCGGTTCCCCCCCCGACCTTGGTCTCGACGTCGTACGTCTGCGCCGTCCTTCCCGCGTCGCCGACGTCGGTGCGGCGCCTTCGCTTCCCGACGCACTGCTGCCTCGGCGCGGAGTCGGCGCGGAGCGCGGCGACCGCGTCGAGCGTGCCTCGGTCCGCGACGGAGGCGACGCCGGGGCCCGCGTCGGAGACGAACACCGCGAGCGTCGACGCCTCGTCGAGGGGGTTCTTGAACGACGCGTCGACGCCGACGACGCGCGCGGATGCGACGTCGGACAACGCGCACCACCCGCTCGGCCAGTCCAACGCGTACGCGCACCCGAGGGTGCCGGGGCCGGCGCTCACGAGCCGGTTCCACCCGGAGGGGTCGAACGCGGGGTCGTCGTACCCGGCGGGGGTGAGCACCTCGGCGCGAACGGCGGGGGGGGCGGGGAGGAGGCCCAGCGCGAACGCGCCGGGGAGGCCCAGCGCGAAGGAGCGACGGGACGAGGACGACGGGGAGGACCGCGAGCGGGCCCCGGACGCGTCCGCGCGCGCCGAAAACGCGCGCGGGCGCGAAGTGGACCGCGCGCGCCGGAGCACCGCGACGTCGCCGAGCGAGCGCGAGGCCGCGAGGGCGACCGACGACGACATGGCGACGCGCGACGGGGTCAGCGGGCAGGATCGGCAACGGAGATCGTTATTCCTGACGAGTGTGTGCCGTGTCTAATTTCCGACGATTCTTCATCCACAATCCTTACCTTCGTATTACCTACCGTGGGTCTCAAGCCGTGCGTTCATTATTAACCCTCGAAAGTAGTGGTGATTGAGAAGGTTAACGGGGGGCTGAGTCTCGCTCCCACGCGCGTAACACCTTCGCCCTCGAGCCGAGCCTCGCTCCCTCCCGCATTCACACACGCGCGCGACGCCGTCTTCGGAGATGGCGCGCGGGAAGAAGAAGAAAGGCGGCGCGGTGGAGAGCAAGCCGGTGCGTTCGCGTCGCGAGAGCGCCCCCGCGCCCGGACGCGCTCGTCCCCCCGCGTCGCGTTTCTCGGCATTCAGGCGCGCGCTCCCTCGGTTTTCTCCGCGTCGCTGACGCCGTCGCCCCCACCCCCTCCCCCTCCCCTCCCACCCACCAGCTCCTGGACGAGTCTCGGCTCGACAGGAAGTACGGCGCGAAGGTGAGCGATGATTCGATCGCCAAGACGCAGCGCGGCGCCCTCGTGAAGGGCGTGCAGCGCGGCGACGACGCGTCCGAGAGGTTGGACGCCGCGGTCGGCATGGCGACCCGCACGGACGCTGTCGGGGACGGCATCCTGCGCAACCTCCAGGAGCAGCGCGAGAAGATCCTCAGCGCGCGGGTCAGCGCGGAGGCGATGGAGGGCGACATGAACATCAGCGAGCGACGGATGCGAAGGATGGCGTGCGAGAAGTTCGTCCAGAAGTGGGTCCTGTGGTTCGTCGCCGCGCTCTTCGTGTTCGGCTGCCTCTTCCTCATCTACTGGCGCGTCGGGCTCGGGGGCGGCGCGCGCGCGGCGGCCCCCGCCGCCGTCCAGCGCGCGGAGTGCGTCGCGGACGCGAACGGTCTGTATCCGCGCGGGTGCGCGGGGGACGCCGCGGGCCTGGGACTGGGCCCGGGCGGGATCGCGCGCGGAGGAGACGGGGGGGGGAACAACAACGCGGTGGTGGAGGCGCTGCGAGAAGCGCTGCGGCGGGCTTTGGCGCCGTCGCGCTCGAGGGGAGACGACGGGGGGTTCGAGGGAGAGGGCGGCGCGCGGAGGGGACTCGGAGGGAGGAGGGCGCTCGCGCGGTGATCGCGCGGAGGCGCGCGTGCGAGTAGATCGTCACCCGCGTGGAACGAGAAGACTTAAGACATCACCGACGGCGAGTGGGACGGAAAATGCTCGCTCGCCGAAAACTCGGGCTCGTCGGACCCGCCGTCGGGCTACTCTGTCTCGTCACTCTCGCGCGCTCGCGACGGCGTCCGGATGCGCTCGGCGACGGTCGCGACGTCGCGGCTCGCGCGTCGCGGCTCGTCCGCGGCGCTTCCCGCGGCGCTTCCCGCGGCGCTTCCCGCGGCGCTTCCCCCGGCGTCGCGCGCGTCCTCGCCGCTCTCGCCGCCGACGTCATCGCGTCCCGATCGCTCGCTCCTCCGCGGCTTCGCGTCCGACGGGGCGTCGTCCTTCGTGGACGTGGAGGCGGCGCGCGACCGCGCGAGGCTCAAGGCGGCGGCCCTCTCGGCGCGCGGCGGCGGGGAGGCGCAGAGCTCCATGCACGTCTTCGACCGCGTCGTCAAGGCGGCGCAGCGCGACCGCGCGGCGTACCTCCGGCGCGCGCACCCCTCCGGGGACGTCACCGACCCCTTCCTCGAGGAGGTGACCGGGCGCCTCCTCGACCGCCTCGCCGACGTCAAGCGAACGTTCCCCCGCGCGCTGGTCCTCGGCGGCGCGAGCGACGCCGTGGTCAGGCGCCTCCTGAGCGACCGACCGGACGTCAGGCACATCGTCGTCACGGACCTCTCCGCGGACATGCTCGCCTTCGTCCGCGCCAACGTCGAGCGAGAGCGCGGCGCCGAGGCGCTCGACGACGAGCCCTCCTCTCGCGCGTCGGCCCCCGCCGACGCCGAAGACGAAAACGGCTCCTCCTCCCACGCCGCCTACTCCCTCGGGCGCTCCGTTCGAACGCGAAACTCGGCCGGGCACGACGTGACGATCCACTTCGTTCGGTGCGACGAGGAGGCGCTTCCGATTCGCGCCCACTCGGTGGACGTCGCGATCGCCGCGCTGGGTCTGCACTGGGCCAACGACTTGCCCGGCGCGATGGCGCAGGCGCGCGAGGCGTTGAAACCGGACAGCCTCTTCCTGAGCGCGGTCCTGGGCGGAGACACCCTCCGCGAGCTCCGCGTCGCGTGCGCGGTCGCGGAGCTCGAGCGCGAGGGCGGCGTGAGCTCGAGGGTATCTCCCCTCGCGCGCGTGCGGGACTGCGGCAATCTGCTGACGCGCGCGGGGATGCGGCTGCCCGCGGTGGACGTGGACCGGATCGCGATGGCGTACCCGACGCCGAGGAAGCTCGTGGAGCACCTGCGTCTGATGGGGGAGACGAACGCGGGGGTCAGGCGCAGGCCGGGTCCGATCGCGAGGACCACCGCGGCGGCGGCGGAGGCGTGCTACGCGAGCATGTTTCCCCGCGGCGGAGAAGGAGAAGGGGGCGGCGCGGAGGAGGCATCTTCTCGGCGGGGGGTGGAGTGCACGTACGAGATCTTGTACATGACGGGTTGGAGCCCCGGGGACGGCCAGCAGCAACCCGCGGAGCGGGGGTCCGCGACGGTGAGCCTCGCGAAGCTCGAGGAGGAGCTCGCGAAGGTTAGCGAGGGCGGGCCCGACGGGGAGGGGGGAGCGAAGGGGGCGGGAGGAGGGGCGGCGTGAGGGGCCGAACGGAGAGCGTTCGAAAACGTTCGAAAGCGTCTGAGCGTCGTCATCCTTCGAGCGCGCTTCATCATCGCGTGGTCTTGATCTGCGCACTACGTATGATATAAAATCTCCTCTCATCACGCTATGTTCCACAGCTGCGCCGGGGTGGTTCCCTCGGGTAAGGGTTCGACGGCGAGCCCTAGCGTCGGGTCGAACGTCGGTTCTCTCTCCCCCGCGCCCGCCCCCCCCCGGTCCCCCCCCTCCGCGTAGTACGCGGCGAACGCGTCCGCGTTATCCTCCCCCCCGCGTTCGTCCACGATCTCCACGTCGTCGCTCTCCCTCGCCACGGTCACGCGCTCGATGCTCTCCGCCTTCTCCTCCACGCTGAACTCGACGCCGAACACGGGGTTCTGGCCGAAGACTCTGAGCAGCGCGTCGATCTCCTGGTGCACCGTCGGGAGGCGCTCCGCGGGCTCCACGCGGAAGCCCAGCACGTACCCGCCCGAGCGCTGCGTGGTGTTGATGACGAGGCAGCGCCCGAACTTGCTCTCGCGCAGGGTGGCGGACCTGATCTGGACGTACGGCACGGAGACGTTGAAGTTTTCCGCCGCGTTGGCGTGCCACACGACGCGGACGTTGGTGACGTGGAACGTCCCGAGGTTGCCGCGGTCGTTGGAGAGGTTCCACACGCCGGGGATCTTGTTGTACACCTCCTCCTTCGGCAACAGCTTGAGCTCCTTGTCCGCGATGATGGCGCCGCGGAGCTTGAGGTCGCGGTACAGCTTGCTCGTGTCGTACGCGCGGAACACCGCCTGGACGGTCGTGAACAACCGCGGGGAGTCGTTCACGAGGTTGGTGAAGATGAACTCGAACCGCGAGCCCTGGAACTTGGTCATGACGTACAGCGCCTGCGTCCTCCCGCGGAGGCGCGAGGAGGCGGACTTGATGTTGATGCTCACGATGGAGTTGTACCCGACGCTCAGGTTCGTGCGCGCGCGGCGGCTCGCGATCCACAGGATCCGCAGGTTCGTGACGACAAGCTCGCCGGACTCGCCGTTGTTGCCCTTCGTGTCCTCCACGCGCCCCATGCGGTCGATCTGAAACTCGCCCGTGCGCAACTCGAGGAACGACTCCGCGACGTCGAACTTGATCTCGCGGTCCTGCCACACGGACGTCGGGGGGTCCTTCGAGGACGACATCGCCCCGGGGATGAACGAGCGCCGCCCGCGGTGTGGTTCACCCGCAGGGACGCGCCGGACGCGTGTGCGCGGGGCGCGGACGAGCCCAGGCTTTTCGTGAGCAGGAGGACTGGTGAGAGTTTGACCGTCCGACCATCGGTCAGTGAGCACGAGTCAACAATCAGCTCCTGAGCGGCGAGGCGGAATCCGCCGACCGGGGACCTGGCGCTGAAGATTCAAACGGTCCGGTGCGCGGGACGGCGCGGCGCGCCAGAACCGCGCGCGCGTCGTGCCGCCGCCATGGAGTTCTTCGAGGGCAAGCGCGTGCGCGAGCTCCGCGGCACGTTCGAGGACGCGCTCGATAAGACCCTCGAGCCGCAGACGTTGGAGGTGCGCGCTCGGACCGCCCCGTCGGGTCGCCGTTTTTCCTCCCGGTCGCGAGAGGGGGACGTAATTTCCTCCCCCGCCCGGTGGGCGCGCGCGGGGACGGACGCGCCCGGTCGTCCTCCGTCCCCCCCCCGCCCGCCGTCCCTGACCTTCCCCCCTTTTTTTCACGTCCGCGCGCAGGCGTTTTCCGCGGCCCTGAGCGGTCTGGACGCGGAGCTGCACGAGCCCCTGCACGATCTCTACTGCCAGCTCCTGCAGGGCATCAACACGTTCAGCCTGGACGAGTTCGAGGCCATCGTGCGCGAGGAGGCGCTGGTGCCCCGCCTGAACGCGCTCGACCAGGCGTGCGAGGCGCGGGGTATCATGGAGCTCGGCGCTCGCGCGGACGGCGGCGTGGCGCCCCTCGCGCGACCGCCGGACGCGGTCATGCGCGCCCTCCGCGCGGACGTGAAGAAGCGCGAGCTCGCGGCGACGCGAACCAAGCTCGAGGACGCCGAGCGCCGTGCCGCGGAGGCGAGGACGGAGCTCCACGAGGCGAGCGGAAGGGCGCGGGCCATGGCCGCGGGGCTCAGAGCCGGCGCCGCGGAGCTCCAGGGGGTGCACGAGAGCGCCGTGCGGTGGGCGAACCGCGCGCCGGTGTTCCCGGCGGGCGCGGGCGCGGGACCCGCCGCGGCGGAAGTGGGAGAGATGAAATGACGCCGTCTTCGCTCTGCGGAGACGGGAGAGACGACGCGCGAACGCGCGCCGGTGAATAACACATCGCGATCCGAACGTGACGAGCGCACCCTCGGCGCGAACCCTCGGGTCGTCACAGCCTCGGCCCCCGACCCCTTCGTCGGCGCCGCGCCCGCCTCGCGTCGTCGAGCCTCGCGAACGCCGCCTCCAGCCTTTTCGCGGCGTCTCTCGCGGCGGCGCCCGCGAGCGTCTCGTCCGCGTGCGCTTCGAGAACGCCCCGGAGCCGCCGCTCGTCGTCCAGAGGTTCCCACCGCGGCGCCTCGCCTCTGCCTTTGTCGATGAGCTTCGCGCGCACGCCCTCGAAAAAATCCTCGCCGGCGAGCCTCGCCGCCGCCGCGCGAAGCTCCGCGGCGAGGCACTCGCGAAGGGTGCGTTTTTCCCGCCGCGCCGCGCGAACCATGGCGAGCGCCACCGCGACGGACGCGGGCGAGGCCGCGCGAAGCGCCGCGAGGCACTCCGCCGCGAGCGCATCGCGCGGATCCGCCGCGACGGCGCGCGACAGGCGGCTCTCGATCGACGACGCGTCGGCGCCGCCGAACCAAACGTCCACGTCGGCGCGACGCGCGCGCAGCGCGCGATTTTTTACGTTTTCGTTCGTCGCGCGCGAGCGCGCCGCGTCGTCGACGGCGTGCCTTTCGCTTTCGCTTTCGTCGACGTCGACTTTGAGTCGGCGGCGGGTCGCGTCTGACGCCGATTCGAGGCGCGAGAGGACGGCGCGGACGGCGTCGCGGGCGGCTTCGCGCCGGGGGTCCCGCACGTCGTCGTCGTCGTCGTCGACGTCGTCTTCGTCATCCGACGGATGATGGGTCCTTTCGCCGACGTCCGATCGGCTTCTCTCCCCGCACCTCGCGAGGGGTTCCAGCGCCTTCACGAGCTCGGGGACGAGCGCGGGAAGGGTCGCGGCGTCGACGACGTGCGTGGCGAGGCCGCACGCCTTGGCGTCCTCGCCGTCGATCGTGTGGCCGGTCAGGGCGAGCAGGGTGCCGAGCTCGCCGGGGGCGTCGGCGAGGAACCGCGTTCCGCCGACATCGGGGACGAATCCGATGAGCGTCTCGGGCATGGCGAGCGCGGTGCGCTCGGTGGCGACCCGGAACGCGCCGTGCACGGAGACGCCGCACCCGCCGCCCATGACGATCCCGTCCATGACCGCGACGTGGGCGAGGGGAGACTCCGCGAGAAGCGCGTTCATCGCGTACTCGCGCTCGAAGAATTCGAGGGCGGAGGCGAGGAACGTGTCGGACCCTCGGAGCGGATCCCCGGGCGGAGGTCGCGCGTCGTGGACCGCGCGCACGTCCCCCCCCGCGCACAGGCAAGGCCGCGCGCCCGAGGCGCCGCGGAGGACGACGCACAGAACCTCGGGGTCCGCCGCCCACGAAGACCACAGCGCGTGAAGGCCGTCGACCATCTCGAGGGAGAGGACGTTCAGTTTCGCGGGACGATTCAGCGTGACGACGCGAACCGAGCCCGCGGCCTCCACGAGGAGCTCCGGCGTCGGAGACGCCATATCGAACGCGCGCGCGGCGACGCCGAAGCGCCGCGCGCCCTTCGCGCCGCGCGCGGTGCGGCGCGGTGCGGTGGTCGAGCCGGGCGCGTCGCTCGCTTCGTTCGAATCCACGACGAGACTTGGAATTTCTACGTAACAATCATTCGTCGTCGAAACACAGCTGTACTTGTAGTTGTACATACTCGCGTCGTATACTGCGCGCGCGGGATCTGCGTCTTCGTTCGTCCCGCCTCCCACGTTCATCGCGCCTGCCCCCCGTGGTCCGCCTCTCGGAGCTTACTCGGCGGCCTCCCCGGCGCGACCCTCGCGACCGGCACGGCGACGCCGCACTCGGGGCTCGGCCCCGGAGACAACTCCGCCTCCGCCGCGTAGAGCGGGCGCCGGCGCACGAGCTGCACGCCGAACGCCTTGAGCTTCAGCTTCATCATCCGGTCCCCCGCCGGCCCGGGCGCGGAGGACGGCGCGCTCGCCGGGCCGCGAGGCGCGAGCGCCCGAGGCGGCGGGTCGCGAGTACCCGCGACGCGCGTTCGATCCGGCGTCGCCTCGGCCGTCTCCTCGGGGACTCGCGCCTCGGGTGTCGCCCGCGGCGTCGGGTCCTCCTCCGACGCGACGCGCGCCTCCGCGGCGGCGCCGGGCGCGTCGATCGTCAAAGGTCGATCGTCCCGCGCGTGCGCTCGCGCCGCGGCGTCCAGGATGCCTCTCAGCGGTTCGACGAGCGGCTCGACGTTCCTCGCCAGGGACACGAGCAGCGCCGTGACGCTCGCGGGGCACCGCGCGAAGTCGCGGCGGAACGCCCCGAGGTCGCGCGGCGGCGGGACCCCGACCGCCGCCGCCAGGCGTTCGAGCGTCGCCGCCGACGAAAAAGCCGCCTCCGGCGCCGCCGCCTCCTCCGCCGCCGCCGCCGCCGACCCCTCCCTCCGCGCACGCGTCGCGTCGCCTCCCGCGTCCGCGTTCGCGTCGGCCGCCCGGAGCGCGACGCCGCGCGAGGAGGAGGGCGGCGAGGCGCGCGCGCCCCGGTCGCCGCCCCCCTCCGCGGTCTCCGGCGCCGAGTCGTCGACGTCGAGGGAGCGGTCCAGAGGCGCCGCGTCGCTCGCCGAGCACTCCGGCCCCGCCCCGTCGACGGCGCCGCCGAAACCGGCGCCGGCTCCGTCGCCGTCTCGCCGCGCGCGCTTGCGACGCATCGCGTGCCCCTCGCGGTTCGGCGGCGGCGGAACCTCCGGGGGCTCGTTCGAGGCGTCGCGCCGCGCCGCCGCCGCATCCGCCGCCGCCGCATCCGCCGCCGCCGCCGCCCGCTGCGCCGCCATCTTCGCCGCCGTGCTCCCCTTTGGCCGGCCCCGCTTCCTGCGCGGCGGATCCGGGACAGCCGCGGGGGCCGGGGCGGGGGCGGGGGCGGGGGCCGGGGCGTCCGCACGCCGCGCCGGGATCATCCTCGGCCCCGGGTGACCGCTCGCGGCGCCGACCGGCTCGCCCGAGGGGTTCGAACGCGCGGCGCCGCGTCCGGGGGGCGCGC
>MDSW01219270.1_pt1 | contig 11445 bp, 15 predicted proteins | sample 811171 | NCBI WGS metagenome assembly MDSW01 (sample SAMN05326641, study PRJNA326480) | marine metagenome | isolation source: seawater | place: Atlantic Ocean: North West | collected 2012
AAAAAACTTTTAAACAGTTTGTAGACATGAGTGTAAGAGGTACGATAGCTATCATACTTGCAATCATATTCATTGGGTTTGTAAGTGATTGGAAAACACCTACCAATTACAATGGTGAAGTGTATGCACCGATGAATGTAGGGATAAATAAATGATTGAAGTAACATATATTGACCACATGGGATCAGATCTGTCAGTGGTAAATGCTGCAAGGGTTAGCTTTGGTAAGAAGTCTGACTGGATGCCAAGGGTACATGAGGGTGAAGAAAAAGTGTTGAGTCAGAAAGACTCGAAGCTGATCAAGTACTTGGCAAAGCATCGCCACAAGTCACCATTCAACCATACCTTTGCTACCTTCCATGTAAGAGCACCCATCTTTGTAGCACGTCAGTTAGTAAAGCATGAGTACATGCCGTGGAATGAGGTAAGCCGTAGGTATGTGAATACAGTGCCTGATTTCTATGAACCTGTTACGTACAGACGTAAGGCAGATGATAAGAAGCAGGGATCTGGAGATTCAATGGTGCCTTCAAGTGAAGTTATGAGGTCAGAGGCAAAGGTTATTCTGTGGGCAAAGAAAACCTATGGACAGATGTTAAAAGAGGGTGTATGTCCTGAGCAAGCACGAATGCTTTTACCTCAGAGTATGATTACAGAGTGGTATTGGTCAGGTACTGTCTTTGCTTTTGCTAAGATGTGTGGACTACGTTGTAAGGATGACACACAGGCAGAGACAAGATTTGTTGCAGATGCTATTGACGAGGAGATGGAAAACCTGTATCCGATATCTTGGAAAGCATTGAGGTTATATGAAGATGGCAAGTAATGACAATCCACACTTAGCTTGTCCGTATGTTGAGTGCGGATCAAGTGATGCGTTTAATTGGAATGATGATGGCTTTGGTCACTGTCATTCTTGTTCGAGAGCCTATCCATCCAAAGATATGCCAGAGGTATTCGAATGGGTGAAGGCTGAATATCCTTTGAAAGAAAGGAGAAACCCTATGGATATACCCATAGTGTCTCAGACACATGAAGGTATACGAGGACTTGACACTGACGTAGCTGAACTGTATGGCATTGTCTTGCAGTTAGGTGACGATGGTAGGCCTGTCCGTTATGCCTACAAATATCCACACACGGTCAAGTACCGACTGGTAGATGACAAGTCTAAGTCGTGGACTAAAGATCGTGGCATGGGCATGAACCATTTGTTTGGCCCTGAGTTTAATGCAGGTACAAGTCAACGTATATACCTGACAGAGGGGGAGTTTGATGCTGCATCCCTTTATCAGATTCTTGGTAAGAGCTTTCCTGTAAAGTCTCTTCCATCTGCAAGCATCGGTGAGAAGTTTATAGCCCACAACCACACCTATCTGTCGTCTTTCAAAGAGATTATCTACGCAGGTGAACTAGATCCTGCAGGACGTAGGGCAGCAGACAAGTTGTATCAAGCATTCCCAGACAAGTTCTGGTATGTTCCCATGTCCAAGCACAAGGATGCTAACGACTTCTTGCAAGCAGGTGATAGTACTGACTTAATGTGGGCAGCAAAGAAGCCCATGAGGTATAGCCCTGAGAACTTCTTCTGTTCTCGTGAGGATTTTAATAATGCTTTACGTACAGAAAATCCTTATGAGTATGTACCAACTGGTCACTATGGCCTTGACGAAAAAATCCGTGGCATGGTTAAGGGTGGCCTTACGTTTCTTAAGGCACCCCGTGGCACTGGCAAGACTGAGGTGATCCGTTACTTCGAGACTGGTCTGCTTCAGAATGATGGTGTAAAGATTGCTCTCCTGCACATGGAGGAGATGAAGTCTACCACACTCAGAGCTATGGCTACTTATGAACTTGGTGTCAATGTCCGTACCAGAGAAGATGCATACAATAACGGCTACAGTCTTGATGAAATAGAAGCAGCAGCCAATAAGATTGCTGACTCTGAGAACAACAGAACAATCATCTTTGAGATGCAGTCACATGATAATCCCCTGACTCTGCTTGACTACACACGCATGGCAGTGACTTCATTCGGTGCTGACTTTGTGTTTGTAGATCACGTTCAACGTTTGGCTTATCTGTCAAGCACTGGTGTTGATGGTGCTACAAGTACGTTGACTACACTTGGCTCACGTATGGCACAACTTGCCAAAGAGCTAAACATAGGCGTGGTATTTATATCACAGGTTAATGATGATGGACGTACGAAGTATGCTGCTTCTCTTGAAGAAGAAGCTATCATCTGTATAAAGATTGAACGTGACACTGAATCTGAAGATGAAATAATTCAGAACACTACCAACTTTATTGTTGACAAGAACCGTCCGTTTGCTAAATTGGGTAGAGCAGGTTCGGTCTACTACGATCCAGAGACTACAATTCTAAGTGAAGAAATACCTTACGAAAGGAGTGAGATGGCAGCATGATTGTATTTGATGTAGAAGCTGATGGATTATTAGATCAGGCTACAAAGATACACTGTCTGTCCTATACTAGTGATGGTGAAACTTACAATAGTTTGTCTGACTATTCTGATATGCGTGATCTTATACTCACTCAGCGTGGGTTGGTTGGTCACAATATTATTAGATATGATGTACCGCTTCTAGAAAAGATACTAGGTATCAAGATCAAAGCACGTCTCTTTGATACACTACCAATGTCTTGGGTACTAAACTATGACAGAGCAAAGCATGGTCTTGAATCTTTTGGTGAAGACTTTAATATTCCTAAACCAAAGATTGATGACTGGCACAACTTAACTCTTGAGGAGTATATTCACAGATGTACGGAAGATGTAAAAATAAACTGGTGCTTGTGGCAAAATCTTCTAAAAAGGTTTTTGTTTATCTACAAGGACAAAATAAACTTAGATCGGTTCTTCCGTTATCTAGAGTTTAAGATGGATTGTGCTGCAACTGCTGAACAAGTTGGATGGAAGCTTGATGTTGATCTTGCACAAAAGTGTGTAGATGATCTCACTAAACAGAAATCTGAAAAGGAGGCAGAACTTATTGCAGTAATGCCCAAACGTAAAGTCACTGCCAAAAAGACTAAGCCAAAGAATTGTTTCCGTAAGGATGGTTCCGCATCGGCTCATGGTCAACGTTGGTTTGATCTGTTGAAAGAACATGGCTTGCCACCACACTATGATGGTGAGGTAGAAATTGTGAAAGGTTGGGATGAACCTAATCCAAACTCTACCGATCAAGTCAAAGACTGGCTCTACTCTATGGGTTGGGAGCCATGCACATTTAAGTATGACAAAAACAAGGAGACAGGCGAAGAAAGAAAAATACCACAAGTTCGTAGGGAAGGTGAGCTAACTGATTCAGTACGACTTATTGCAGATAAGAACCCTGCTGTTGAAGTTCTTGAAGGTCTGACTGTTATGCAACACAGGCTGAAAATCTTTGAAGCATTTCTTGAGTGCCAAGAGAATGGCTACGTCAAGGCTGAGATAGATGGGCTGACTAACACCCTACGATTTAAACATAAGAAACCGTTGGTAAATCTTCCTGGGGTAGACAGACCGTGGGGTAAAGAGATACGTGGCTGCTTGGTTGCCCCAGAGGGTTACGTTCTTTGTGGTGCTGATATGACATCCCTTGAAGATACAACTAAGAGACACTACATGTTTCCATATGATCCTGATTATGTGCATGAAATGTCTCAAAAAGGTTTTGACCCACACCTCGACTTGGCTAAACATGCAGGTGCAATCAGTCAGTCTGACATTGATGCTTACAATCAAGGTCAACGTCCAGAGCTGAAGGCACTTCGAAAAAACTACAAGGTTGTTAATTACTCCGCAACCTATGGCGTAGGTGCAGCTAAGTTATCCCGAACTACTGGTATGGCAATACCCCATGCGCAGTCTATCTTGGATGCATATTGGGAACGTAACTGGTCAGTCAAAGCATTTGCTGAGGCTCAGAATATCAGAAAGATTAATGGGGAGATGTGGGTACAAAATCCTGTCAGTGGTTTCTGGCATTCACTTCGTTATGAGAAGGACGTGTTCTCTACATTAAATCAATCCACCGGTGCATATTGTTTTGACAAATGGGTTGCTTTATATAGAACTAGGAGACCTAACATCATCGGTCAGTTTCATGACGAGTCAATCAACTTAGTCAAGATCGGAGAACAAAATGAGCATACTAATTCTTTGAATTGGGCTATTGAAAAACTTAACCAAGAACTTAAATTAAATGTTGACTTAGGTATAGACATACAATATGGTCAACGTTATAGTGATGTACACTAACAAAGGAGGGCCGAATGGCTACACGTAAAGTAAAACTAACTGGCATTGCCGAATGGGCAAAAGTGTTTCCTCAAAACCGTGACATGAAGGGTTACGAGGGAGCATACGAAGAATGCAATGGTGCTTGTACTATTGATGTAATCTTGGATAGTGATAACATGGAGGCTTTGAAAGCTTCACGTTCTATTAAACGGGGAACACCAGACCCAGAAGGACGTGGCACAAAGGTAAAGTTTGTACGTAAGTTTGATACTGGAAAAGATTGGGATAGTGGTGCGCCTGTTGTTACAAAGTCTGATGATACTTCTTGGGATTACGATCTGGATGGTCCCATTGGTAATGGATCTACTGTAGAAGTCTTACTATCTGTTTACGATACTAGGATGAAAAATATTGTAGGCACACGTCTTGACAAGGTAAAAGTTTTAGACCATGTTGAGTATGTAGGAAACCCTGTAGGTGAAACTGCTTCGCCAACACCAACAGGGGAAAAAGAAAAAGGCGAAGTACTATTTTAACCTCCTCCCAAACAACTAGTGGCCCCCTTCGGGGGGCTACCTTTTAAGGAGATATTATGAAAAATATCGACACATTAGTAGAAGACATTCAGTCAGTAGTCTATGGTCAAGGTGGTTGGAATGGAACCATCGGCTCACTACTTGGCAATAACATTGCTGTATCTGCAAACAAAAGGTTTAGTAAACCACAAGAACCCCGTGGTTATCTTTCTCTTTCGTCCATCGGTACACCATGCAAACGTAAGTTGTGGTACAAAGTAAATCAACCTACATCAGGTCAACCACTATCTGCTGAGATGCTTCTTAAGTTCTTTTATGGTGACATGATTGAAGAGCTTATCCTTAGCATGGCTGTTGCAGCAGGACATGAGGTAAAAGGTTCTCAAGATCGTCTAACTGTACATGGTATACGTGGTCATAGGGATGCTGTAATTGATGGCATGACTATAGATGTTAAGTCTTGCAGCCCTTTTTCTTTTAAGAAGTTTAAGAGCGGTGAGCTACGAGACAATGATCCCTTCGGATACATCTCCCAACTATCTTCTTACGTATATGCAGCCAAGGATGATCCTTTGGTTACTGATAAAAACCACGGAGCTTTTCTTGCTATTGATAAAGTCAATGGGGAAATATGCTTGGATGTTTATGACTTTTCCAAAGAGCTTGAAACTAAAGAGCAGGAGATGGAAGATGCCAAGAGTATGGTCAGTGGAGATATACCGGAAGATCGCATTCAGCCAGTACCTGCAGGAAAGGCGAGTCCTAACACTAAGCTAGATAAGTCCTGTCAGTTCTGTGAATACAAGAAAGCCTGTTGGCCTAACCTACGTATGTTTAAGTACTCCTACGGTATTGAGTATCTTGTGCACGTAGAAAAAGAACCAAAGGTTGACGAGGTATTTGATGACACGGGCAGCTAAGGCTAAAGGTCGGGGTGGTCAGAATGAGATACGGGATAAAATCTTAGAAACATTCCCTGAGCTTGAGCCTGATGATGTAAAGTCTACTACTATGGGTGATACAGGAGAAGACATTCAGCTATCACCTGCAGCAAGAAAAAAGATACCTATCACAATAGAAGTAAAACGTAGGAAGTCTGGTATGAAGATGGCCTATGATTATATTGAACAAGCCAGCAAGCATGGCAAAGGAGAACCAGTTGTATTCTTTCGTGCAGATAGAAAACAGTGGATAACCATGATCAGTTTAGATCATTACATGGAGCTAATAAAAAGATGGAAGTAAAAATATGGGGGATTGTACAAGGACCAATATCAATTGAAGATGTTGATGACTCTGAGCTAGATGATGCACCACCTGATAGTAAATACTTTATGGTTTGCAAGTCTGAGATAGATGGTGTCATGGGAGAAGATAATTTTTGGTTTGAAGAGTTAGAGGATGCTTATGAACTTCAAAAGCATTTTTCTAAAAACATAGATCCAATTACTATTGACTTAGGCTCCCATCCCAAGTATAACTAGGAACTTTCTGATGACATTCGACATAACAATAAAAATCTATGTTGACCCTGATGCCAATTTTCTAGAGACTTTTGGTGACAATTCAGATGTCATTGCAGAATTGGTAAAAGCAAGCTTGTATGATATAGACGACATAGTGGTCAAGGAGTGTGAGGTAAGATATGATAAGCCAAGATGATATAGATGCGTTTAAACGTTTCAATGATGTGGACTACCTGATGAATGAATATCAAAGCATGGCTGCATCTACTGCTATATACAAAGTAGAACATCAAGTAATCTATCCAGCCCTAGGCTTGGCTGCGGAAGCTGGTGAGGTAGCAAACAAAGTAAAGAAGATCTTACGTGACGGTAAGTTTGATCGTGAAGCAATAGCAGATGAGATAGGAGATTGCCTCTGGTACATTGCTGCACTCTGTCGGGATTTAAATGTTGATCTTTCTGAGGTAGCTAGAAATAATTTAGCTAAATTAAAAGATCGAAAAGAAAGAGGAACTTTAAAAGGAAATGGAGACAAAAGATGAGTAATCAGCTACCAACAGATTATCAATCTTTCATTCACAAATCACGGTACGCCAAATACTTTGATGGATATGGACGTGAATCCTGGGAAGATACAGTAACACGTTACAGTGACAATGTTATCAAAGATATGGTTGATTCAAAGACAAAGTCTGAATTAGAACAAGCCATTCTTGGACTGGAGATCATGCCCTCTATGAGAGCTATGATGACTGCTGGCCCTGCACTAGAACGTGACAACACTGCAGGGTATAACTGTAGCTACCTACCCGTAGATGACCCTAAGTCCTTTGATGAGGCTATGTATATCCTCCTCTGTGGTACTGGGGTTGGGTTCAGTGTTGAGAGGCAGTACATCAGTAAACTCCCTGAAGTTCCTCAACTCTTCGATAGTGAAACTGTCGTCGTGGTAAAAGATAGTAAAGAGGGTTGGGCAAAGGCTTTCAGACAAATACTGGCACTCCTATGGGCAGGTGAGATTCCAAAGTGGGATATTAGTAGAGTACGTCCTGCAGGTGCAAGACTTAAAACGTTTGGTGGTAGGGCATCAGGTCCAGCACCTCTAGTAGAGTTGTTTAACTTCGCAGTAAATACATTTAAGAATGCTCAGGGTCGTAAGCTCTCATCTATTGAATGCCATGACTTGATGTGTTTCATCGGTCAGATCGTTGTTGTAGGCGGAGTTCGTCGTTCGGCCATGATATCTTTGTCTAACCTGAGTGATGACCGTATGCGTCATGCCAAGTCAGGTCAGTGGTGGGAGACTGCAGCACATCGTGCATTGGCTAACAACTCTGTTTCTTATACCGAAAAGCCTGACGTAGAAACTTTTATGCGTGAGTGGCTTGCTCTAGTAGAGAGTAAGTCAGGAGAGAGGGGAGTGTTTAACCGTGAGGCATCTAAGAAACAAGCTGCAAAATTTGGTAGGAGAGATCCTAACTATGACTTTGGAACTAACCCATGTTCTGAGATTATCCTTCGTCCTTATCAGTTCTGTAATCTTACAGAGGTTGTGGTCAGGGCTACAGATACTGTCGAAGATCTTAAACAGAAAGTCCGTCTGGCAACAATACTGGGAACTATCCAATCAACATACACTAAGTTTCCCTATCTGCGAAAAGTGTGGCAGAACAATACGGAAGAAGAACGACTGCTTGGAGTATCGTTAACGGGTATTATGGATAACCCTCTTATGACGTTTAAAAATAAAGGATTGGAGGAAACCCTTGAACATTTACGAGAAGTGGCTGTACAGACTAATAGTGATCTTGCTGATACTCTTGGTATTCCAAGGAGTGTATCAATTAGCTGCATTAAACCTAGTGGGACGGTCTCACAACTTGTCGACAGTGCCTCTGGAATCCATGCCCGACATTCAAACTACTATATTAGAACCGTCAGGGGAGATAACAAAGACCCACTGACACAGTTCATGAAGGATCAAGGTATTCCATCTGAGCCTTGTGTTTTTAAAGGTGATACAACTACTGTATTTTCTTTTCCACAGAAGTCTCCTGACAATGCTGTAACACGTAATGATATGACTGCCATTGAACAACTGGAGATGTGGCTTACTTATCAACGTCATTGGTGTGAGCATAAACCAAGTGTTACAATCACAGTACGAGATTCTGAATGGCTAGATGTAGGTGCCTTTGTTTACAAACATTTTGATGAGATGTCTGGTGTATCTTTCCTACCACACTCTGATCACACTTATCAGCAAGCACCTTATCAAGACTGTGGTAAATCTGATTACGAATATCTTCTAAGTCTTATGCCAAAAAGTATTGACTGGTCTAAACTTTCGGAGTATGAAAGTGAAGATAACACTGTAGCTATGCAGACTATGGCTTGCTCCGGTGATAGCTGTGAGATTGTAGACTTGACATGATGTACGTTATGGTTAGCAGACGAAACTGTAGTTACTGTGAACAAGCTACTAAGTTAATTAATTCCACTGGGGGTAGCATTACACACTACTCCATAGAGGAATCTAAATGGATTCTTGACCTGTTTAAAAAGGCAGGTCTCTTAACTGTACCTCAAATATGGACCTGGGCAGGTAGGCATATTGGTGGGTACACAGAACTAAAGGAGTACCTAGTTGAAACCAGTCCGAAAGAGTTTTAACCGTGCTTTATATGAAGCATATGACACTAAAGCAAAAAATGCTTTGATTCAATACCTAATAAAAAAGGGCCACGTCTTACTACAGACAAAAGAAAACTATGGTGTTGATCTCGTGTCTAAAAAACATGGCTATACTTATTTCAATGAAGCTGAAGTTAAGGTAGCTTGGAAAGAGGATTGGCCTACACACTGGAAGGAGATACGTATTCCAGAACGAAAGCAAAGACTGATCGACAAATACGGAGTTGAAAATGGGGTTCTTAATTTCTATGTATTTAGAGAGGATCTAAAACAAGCTTGGCGTATTAGAGATTTTCTATTAACTAGAGAAAGTCTTGCACCAGCAAAGGGTAGATACATTAAACCAGGTGAGTTGTTCTTTCACATTCCTTATGACAAAGCAGAGTTGGTAGAACTATAATGGAAGAAGATAATGTAAACAAACCAAAGCACTACGGTCAAGGTACTATAGAATGTATTCATTACATAAAAGATATCTTGACAGACGAGGAGCTTACCGGTTATTATAGAGGTAACATAGCCAAGTACCTACACAGGTGGCGTTATAAAAACGGTTTAGAGGATTTAAAGAAAGCACGATGGTATCTAGAAGCACTTATACAGCATCAAAGCAAAAAGTAAAACCCTATAACGAAGGTTATAGAGATTTTTACAGTGGGCAGATAGCAAATCCTTACGATCAACAAACTAAGGATAACAGGGATTGGGAGCTAGGTTTTAACAAAGCCTACTTTCAAAATTTGGAGAAAGTACTTGAACGGGAAGCTAGAGAAAGAGGCAAAAAAGTTTCGTGAGTCTAAGACAAAGACGCAGCCTAAACAAATAACTGCAAGGATATACTTGGCAGGACAGGCTATGGCTGGCTTATTGTCTAATGTAAGAGGCACACCAAGTATGCTTGATATAAAACGGGAAGCCTATGACTGGGCTGATTACATGCTGGATGACGAAAAGTAAAGGGGCCGAATGGCCCCTCTCTTTTTAGTTACCGTATGCTCCTAACGGTATTTTGAAAGTTTCAAGAGCTTCTTTTGTCTCAAGATAGCCCCTCAAGACTTCAAGTTCTCCCCTTGTCATATTTTCAACCTCACCCTCAATAGATTCTAATTCGTTTGCAGCATCTGCTAGCTCTTGTTTAGAATATTTATTAGTTAGTTGAAACTGAATGTCAATAGTATCCAGTGGACCTGAGTACTGTAAGTATAGAAAAGTTTTTGCCAAATCTTTAGAACGACTGATTGTGTTGTTCCAAATTATTTTTTGTTGTCCTTGAGGCAGCTTTTTAAATTTTTTGTTATTCACCAGAAGTCCTGCTTCAGCTTCAATAATATCAAACAAGATTCCATTATACCTGTTTGCAGCTTGAGGTGCTTGAGTTCTTACTTTTCTAGCTGCATTAATTGAAAACTCTTTTACACCTATCATACTCATTAGACGTTGAGTGTCTGTAAGTCTGAGTGTTCTGATACCAAACATCTTAGTTGAATTAACATCAGCAGGACCAGAGGCAGCTTGCTCTAATGTCTCAGCCATAGGTTCACCAGTAAACAGTGGTACGATCTTATCAATGTAACGGAGAGAGTCATTGAGTGCTTTGTTATTTTGGTAACGATCAATAGGTCTAGCTTCATCTTTCATAAGAACACCAACTGCAATGTTAGCAGGTTCTAGGGGTCTTAAGATTGCAGAGGCTGGTTGAGTTGTGATAGAACTCTTTAATACTTCACCAGCAGCATTTAGTATGTCACCAATTTCAGGTTGTTCTGCCATGTTTTTAAATGGTTCGAGAAGGTCTCTCTGAGATTTTGTAAGGTTTCTAGTTATACTACCCAGACCAAAATCTTCCATCATCATATCAGATTCTGACTTAGGTACACGTTCACCCCGCATTTTATACGCAGACATTCTTGCAAGAGCTTTGAAGTATGAGATTGGATAATCATACCTTTGATTAATAATCTCACCTGTAATTGGATCTCTAGTTGCATACAAAGGCAATCCGTCTTCAATATTTTCCATCTCTTGATTAGACATATGCCACAACAGTGTACCTGCAACAACTGTTTTAGCAAATGCTTTGTCTAAAGGTTCGTCACTCATCTTTGCTACAGAGAATGCCATGTTTACAAAAGGGGTGTTTCTACCTGCAAAAGCAACGGTGTTATTAAAAAATCTACCAAAAGGTATTTGCAAACCGATGAATGGCAAGTTTCTAGCATCCTCAATAACTTCAGCTATCTGGCCTAATGGACCTGGACCTGCATAAGACTTAGAGAAAATTGCTTCAAGTGTTTTGTCCACAGCTTCAGCTTCAAGAAGTCTGTACTCTTTACTGGTCATAGCTTTAGCAGCACCATCCCAAGAGTAGAACTCATTCCAACCTCTACCGTAAGCAGTTCTAAGCAACTTGTCCATCTGAGTTGTAAACTCTACAGACTTAGTAAAAGAGTCTTGAGCATTAACCAGTGTCATTGTCTGGACAATATCAATAAGC
>MDSW01148614.1_pt1 | contig 11444 bp, 7 predicted proteins | sample 811171 | NCBI WGS metagenome assembly MDSW01 (sample SAMN05326641, study PRJNA326480) | marine metagenome | isolation source: seawater | place: Atlantic Ocean: North West | collected 2012
ACACTTGGTTCTGGAAGTGGAAGAGGGAGTGGTGGAAGGGCTGAACTCATCGATTCGACCATATCTGTAATCTCTCGTTGCTGCTTTCGCTTCATTCGGCGGTTGAGACGAGCATTGCCTTCACCAGATTCATTTTTCGCTTCAAGGGAATCTGATAAGCTTAATTCTTCGTCCTCAAGAATTGCTGCTGGCTCATCCATTTCCACAATCAAATCTTCAGTTTCAGTGTCAATCGCGAGCAGAGGACCCTCATCTTCAACTGGGACGATGAGTAATTCAAGGCCATCGGGATCATCCTTCTGATTTGAAGTCCTTACTAATTCCTCTTCTTGTCGACGCGAAGAGCGGACAGAAAGCATGATCATGACAAGGAAGAGTATGAATAATGTTCCAGTTACTCCTAAAATCAACAGTTTGGTTTGTTGGTTACCTGGCAATGGAGCAAGGAGTGTGTCGAGCAATGAATTTGAATCTCCACCCAAATTTGAATCTCCATCCATGTCTGCTAAAGTTCGCATTTTGAGCGACCCACCGGCTGAAGAAAGTAGGATAATCCCATCAAATTCCATTCCAGCATGACCTTTCAAGAAACCCTCTGTTAGGATGTTTGAGAGGGCCAGGCTTTGTCCTTTAGATGCATCGGATAACAACCCATAACGAGTAACTGGGCCATAGATATTGATTTCATCATAGAAGATTTGAACGCCGTCTGATGTCGGATTCAATTCAATGTGAGTCGCCCCTGGTGCACTGATTGTTTCTGCTTCATCAGACCACGAATTATCGGTCACAACATGTGCAATCATCGCATCTTTGCCTCTGCCTTGAATCCAAGATGCAACCAGAATATCTTCATCCTTATTGGTAAGAATAGTGAGTTGTGCCATTTGTGCATAGTCGCCAACAGATGATTGGAATCCCCACGCAGAATAGGTGGCATCACCGTGTGTATACATCAATCCAACACGGTCGATACCCGTGACATCATTTCGAATTTCTTGGTAAAGAATGTGCAGGTTTTCTTCACCTAAGCCAATCGCCAAAGAATCACCTTGAGATGGGCGTATTTCGACATCCGACAATACAATAATTGGTGTACTCCATGATGATGGGCTGTCGGGATTGGAGGAAACAAGCGTGAAAATAGATGTGATATCTTGCCATGAGCCCCCTGTAGAAATATCACGATGATATCCTGCCAGCACCATTTGATCATCGTATTCAGTCATGGCGAGGCCCCAATAGGAACCTTCTGACAGTTTAATTGCAGACATCTGGTGATGAACTGGAGTTTTCTCTCCCAACCGTGTGAGTGAAGTCATAGCAATATCAGTAAGCGTATAACCGTCAGGACTGATGGTTTTTCGATTCCAAGCAGCTTGTACAAATCCATCCTCTCGCAAATGAGTAGCCAATTCCCCGCCCCATTTTTCTTCAAGTAAAACATCTACTTGCATGACCATTGAATCGGTAAATGTTCGAACGTGAAGTTCACCGTCGCGGGTTGTAAACAATAAACCTCCCTCATCCATGCCAATGAAATCGATTGGAACTTCACCTTGAGCGAGAGAGACGCTCACTTGCGAACCAAGACTCAAATCATCGATAACAACAGTGAATTCATGAATACTAAATTCAGGTTCGACACCGTTCCCTTCTAAGAGTACTCGGTATTTCTCATGGCCAATTTGGCGTCCAAGTTCGTTGAATGTTCCTGTACCGTGGCCAGAACTTGAATCTGAACCCGGAACAATCAAAATATCTGAGACACCGATTTCATTCCACCCCTCAATTGTCCAACGTTCAAGACGCATGGTCAACTCAGTGGCTTCTGTTTGCCCAATATTATCGATACGAACATCGATATTGAACATCGAATTCGGCAATGGAATCTTTGGATTCGTGGTCACTGCACCGGGCAAAAATCGCAGCATTGCTTCGACAGGACGCTCTTCTACCTCGAATGTGAAGGTGTAGACATTGTCATCTGGGTTTGGGTCGCCCAGTTGATTATTCGGGTCAATCGAGATGGTGACATCGTGTGTTCCTGCTTCTGTCGCCCACCAATACAGAGTAACTTGTCGACTCTCTCCCACGTTAATAGTCGATATACGGTTTTCTCGCGGGTATGTTTCGGATTGGCTTCCAACAGCATCGAGCTGAACAAAGATGTCGTTTGCATCTAAATCTCCTGTGTTTCTAATAGTGAAATCAACTTCCAATACAGTGCCTGCTACCGCAGAATAAACGGGAAGGTCTTGGTCCATTATTTCAACGGAGCCATAGAATATAAAGTCGGGAGCAGCGGGTTGATTATCAACAGTGTAGGCTCTTCGTATTTCATCGGTTATTACGCCGCTTTCGTTCACCATTCGGAATGAAATTCGATATGAACCATCATTAACACTGTTCGAATTCCAATTAAAAGACCAATCTTGTTTGCCGGTGTCAAGTGGATTTAATGTTTCACCAACTATCCAATCACCATTCTCAATACGGTATTCAAGTTTATCATGCTCAACCCCTTCGACAGTACCACTGAATTCAACAGTACCTTGGAGGGCAGTGCCCAAAGGTGGGGCTTCTAGAGTCACCTCCATTCGGGCAATATTGACTACGCGTATCGAAACATTAGATGCTTCACCTCCTTCGGTAAGTGCTCGTGCCATAACTAAGACATAATTTTCATCTTCGTTAACCCACCTATCTTTGACGGAGATGTCCAAATACCATGCTGAAAGGTCTCCACCTGCAGTCACCCAATCCCGTAATTCACGTATGGTTCCATTATCGAGATGTTGTTCGATACGGACTTCGATTTTAACATAATCATCTCCTCCTTCATTCGCTTGAGTAGAACCTGAAACACGAACGAAGTCTCCTTCAATCCACCAAGAACCGTTACGAGGTTTGTCCACATCGACGTGTGAACCGTTTCCGGATGGAGGGTTCGTTCCACCACCACTATTACCTAATGGAGTACATGCTTTTTCCAAAACCGTGTCAATTGCGCATGAAGCATCGATTAATCCAAAGCCCCATTCATCATTCCATCGGTCCGAAACGCCCGGTTCACTAGCCGAACCTCGTGCTTCAGAGGAGTTGCGAAGGATATCTTTGACTTCTTGGGGTTCGAGAGAAGGGTCGGCTTGAAGCATGAGAGCTACAATGCCGGAAGCGATTGGTGTGGCCATACTCGTCCCGTCTTTTTCATCATACTCTGAACCAGCAAGAGGTTTTGCAGGTTGTCCGGGGAATGAAGCGCCTGTTTGAGCAGTTGCGGACATAATTGCTGTGCCAAATGAAGTGATGTCAGGTTTCAATTCGTCCCATTCATCATCATCTCCGTCATCAAGTCGAGGACCGGTATTCGAGTAGTCTGCGACATTGTCGTTTGTTCGATTAATATCTCCGCGGTCGGTTGCAGCGCCAACTGAAATTGCCTTGTCGGCACTTGCAGGTGAAGGGACACGCTTCGTACTATCATTCCCCATTGCGACGACACAAACGATGGAAGCATTCACTGCATCATTGACAAGACGAGCCTCGGAACCGCTGCCATTATCACCTTCGTCTCCTGGATTGAGAGGGCTTGAGACTGAACCAAAAGACATCGAAGCAACTTGAATACCCCGAGTCGAGGAATTGTGGCCCCAATCAGTATCTTGATTGTTAATCAACCATTGAATTCCATTGAGGGATGCTTGTGAATTTGTACCGCCCGCATCGGAGAGGACCTTGATATCGATAAGGAAAGCGCCTGGCGCAGTCCCCATGTGGATTCGACTGCTGTCACCGGTCCCAACGGCCGAACCGGCAACATGCGTACCGTGGCCGTTGCCATCATCAGGGTCTTGGGTGCCATCTGGGTTTGATGCTGAAGATGTAGCATCGTATCCTGCGACCCACTTGTGATCGTTGTAAGAGAGTGGGTCTTCATCGGGTTCATCGCTTTGGTCATCAAAATCATTCAGTGATTTGTGTTCATTATCGACGCCGGTATCAAGCACCGCTACAACGATGCCTTCACCGATGTAATCGCGCTCATAAGCAGTTGCAGAATACACATCAGACGGGCGAGCCCGGGATGCTTTTGCCGCAACGTCGTTAGATGGAATCATGACATTTTGCATCTCAATAACAACAACTCCATACAAGGAATAGAGGTCCATAAGAGCGGATACAGGTACTTTGTCGATGGCGACTGAATCAATATCAGTGAGTTGTTGGAACCATGCGCCCTCCTCTTCACCAACCCAGCCGTGAGCGTCAAGAACGGACCGAAGTGTCTCGATTTCTGCATCGTTCGCACGCCAAGCATAATCCACTACAATCGCAACTGTCTTTCGGTCATCAGGCCCGAGAATAGCAGTGGGTGAAACTGATTCGGCTCCTGCCAATACTCGTTGTAATCGGTCATCCATTCCATTCCAATCAAGGTCTGGGCCGTAAGATTGCCACCACTGGTCTGCTTCTGCGGAGATGCGCTCACCCCGGTCAATATTTCGAAGAGGACGCAAGCACAGTTCTTCACCGCACATCAATGGAGGTAAACCATCGACCAATATTGGTTCAGAATACAGTGGTTGAGAGATTGATTCGGAAATATTGTTGTCTGTTTCGTTTGCCAAAACCCCGAGATCTGCAAACAAAAAAACGATGACTAGAAACAGGGAAATGCGCTGAGATTTCCATGATGTCGATGACTGCAAACAACCCACTCCAATATACTGCTGTGCCGTTCCGCCTTTGAGCCTATCCTTTCTTTGCACACTCCCCAGCCCCTTAAGGGGCTTGGGGAGGTATCGAGGTATCACTCGGGCCAAGTGAGGTGGTCAGGTTCAACAGAGCATTGAATTTGAGGCCCAGATGTTCGTTCCACAACCCCGAGGGGGGCTTGGCAATCAGGGCATTCGGCAACATCAGCAAGGTGTTCCATCCAAGCAAGACGCGTCTCAGGCTCATCAGCAGAAGCCAGAAGACTGCGTAAAGGATCGCGAATATTTCGGGGAATATCCATCTTGCGAGCGGTCCATGGGTCTACAACTTGAGACATATCCATCATGACGCTCTTTATTTGATTCAATCGTGAACGCTCACCGCTCGATGATGTTGGCCCACCGTCTTCAATACCGAGTGAATAGGGTCCACCTTTGGCTACAATTGGGAGTAAAAGATAGGCTGCTACAAAGCCACCCAAATGGGCCATGTGGGCTACATCACTTGGTTGATTGAGGCCGAGGTTTGAGGTTGAGTAGGCTCGAAATACTTCCATGCCGAAATAAAATAAAGCAAGGTAGAAAACCGGCCATTTACGTATCAAAATAAGCGGGAATGGTATCTCATCTTTTGGCCATCCGGCCAAGTATGCCCCAAACAGTCCAAACGCAGCACCGGATGCGCCTAAAGAAGGCGTTGATGACGAGGAATTGAAGATAAACCATGCAAAGGAACCTCCGAATAAACCGATGAGGTAGACTGTTGCAAATCGCCGCATTCCCAAGCGTTGTTCGAGCGGTATACCCACCAAAGCAATGACGAGAATGTTACCAAGAACGTGCGTTGGGTCATATCGACTGTGCAAAAATCCTGCTGAGAATAGAGTATGGAACCATGCCCCACCATCAATTCGGTTCGGACGGAGGACAAAATCCCACCATAACCAGCCACCAACCCATCCATTTGCAACAGCTAACTCGCACAGAACTTGCACCAAATACGCCAAAAGCAATCCGACTGTAATCGATAGCGCCAATGAAGTTCGATGACGAATCGCATAGGAAATTGGCCAGACCAGTGCCAAGACCCAAAGTCCAAACAACAGCCATTCGGATGTTCCAAACAAGGACATCACTGTGGCCATGTCCGGCCTAATGAGAAGACGCATTTGAGTTCATGGTTGAAACACGTAGGAATGGGAGGTTTGATGTCGGTCTGCAAACTCGGACACCCATGGCAGAATCGATGCTCAGCCTTGTGGGCCTTGAAGTCCGCCGCGGCATGGGAGTGGTCTTGTCGGATTTCAATCTGGAAGTTGCATCAAAAGACGTCGTGGTCTTGCACGGTGAAAACGGTTCAGGGAAATCGACCGTAATCGAAAGTTGTGCTCGTTTATTACCTTTAGAAAAAGGGTCTATTCAACATCATGGGACTTTGGTTGTTGACGCAGAAGGTCGAAGAATCATTCCAACTCAACCCTTCGGCCTCACCCTCCAAAGCAACGGATTACTCGGTGATGAAACTGTAGAGAATCACCTTTCAACCGTATGTTCACTCTCCGGAATGAAAACCGACCTTCTCCCTATGTTGGAATCCTATGGACTTGCACACCGCAGACACGACCGTATCGGGCTTTTATCGGGCGGTCAAGCACGCAAAGTAGCGGTTTTAGCGGGTCTTCTCCCTGCTATGCTTTCCTCTAAACCCCGTTTGGTATTCCTCGATGAACCCGGTACGGGATTGGACAAAAATGCTCTTGCAGCATTGGTCTCCGACATCGGACAATTACGTGAAGCCGGACATGCCTTTGTCATCGCATCTCACCATCCAGAACTTATGAAATGCGCAACTCGATTGCATGATTTACAATCTGAATCATTCCAAGAACAAGCGCCTTGCCAACCTTGGAAAGCAAATGGAGTTGAAGAGGATACTCGTCTTCTTTCAACCAAGGTTGGGCACCGATACCTCCGTTCAACTCGAGCAGGCCTAGCACGCAATGGCCTAACAGCACTCTTGGTCCTTGGAACACTGTTAGCGTTCGTGGACCCACTCTCCATTGAAAACACTGCATTGCTTGTTGGGTTTGTTTTCGCAGCGCCTTTTGCTGCTGGACTTGCAGGCGACCCAGTGGTGCATTTGATGCGAGAAAATCGTGCTGTCGATTGGTGGAGAGCGCATGTCAATCGCATCCCGAATGCGGATTTCTTCGCCCCTGTTCTCGGCTTTATTTTTACCACGCTTGGTTGTCTTCTGTTACTCGACGCCTTCAATTGGAAACTCTCTCTTCTTGGAGCTGGTATGCTTTGGGCGACATTAACATGTGTTCGATTCATCGAATTAAGCACCTTGCGCCTGGCGCGGCCAAATGCAGTATTCATCAGACTCTTACTACCAATTTTGATTCTTCCATGGGCATTGATTGTTGATTTTGCGGCAACCTTGTGAACACCCAAGTTCAAGAAGGAGTGATGGAGAGTTCTGCACATGCGACGACGAGTACCCGAGATTTTTCTTGGTCTCGGCTTTGCAGGAATTATGACGACGCTTTACTTGGGTCTTAATTGGGCACCGAGCGTATCGATTGATGCCTTTGAATCACCTGCTGCTCAGCGTATTTTCTATTGGCATGTACCTTCAGCATGGGCAGCATTCATCGCTTTTGGAGTCTTATTTTTCGGTTCCGCATTATGGTTTTTCAAACGAAGTCCCCTTGGTTGGAGGTTACATGTGGCTGGAACAGAGGCTGGGCTTGCTTGCGGCTTGATGGCCGTATGGTCAGGCTGCGTTTGGGGGGCTGCTGAATGGGGCACTCCTTGGGACTGGAGTGATGTTCGATTGAATACATTTGGACTGTTAACCCTCCTCGCTTTGTTTTTGGTTCTTGGACGTCAAAGTCAGCCCGACGGTGTTGAAACTCGAGATACATTTTCCACCTTTGGATTGTATGGTTTTGTCTTGGTGCCTTTGACATATGTTGCCACTCGTATTTGGCAGATTCGACACCCAGGCCCGGTCATTGCAGCAGGAGACGATGGAGGTTCTTTGCAATCCAGCATGGCCTTGGTCCTCCTTATCGGAGCGCTCTCCTTCACGGTGTTCATCATCGGACATATGTTGATTTCAATGCGCATCACACATTTGGAACAACGGTTAGAACAAGCTCAAAAATCACTTGATGGAGGAAATTGAAATGGAAGGAACAAATTATCTCACCGTCGCTTATCTTGGAATGATCGCTGCAATCGCAATTTGGACCTGGACTGTCGTTGTGCGAAGCCGCTCAATTGAAGCACGTCTTGAAGCGGTTGAATCGAGTATTGGAATCGATGCATCTCAGGCAGATGATGTCGCTATCCAATCAACGGTTGATTCGCAAGATGATGCTACTGTTTGAAGGCGGGTACACTCACCCGAGCACGAGAGGGATTCGATGAGCGAAGGACTTGGACGTGAGTTTTGCTTAGTCTGTGGGGCGGACCCTCCGCTGTATGGCGACAGAATGTGCGAACCATGTACTCGGAAACGAATCAAACTCGTCATTGTTCCAGAAAACATTCCTTGGGTTCGATGTGCACGTTGCGGCATCGTTGAAATTCAAGGTAAATGGGTTCACATTTCCGAAGAAGAAATTTGGGATGAACTGATTCAACGGCACGTCCAATTTCATGAAAAGGCTGAGGGAATCGGTTTAGGTCTTGAAACTCGAATTGTTTCTGACCGACACACGCTCTTGCATTTACAAGTCGAAGGTACCATTGAAGGTTTACACTTTCAAGAAGAGCACACCATGCGTGCACGTATGGCAAACGGCGTTTGCCTGACATGTACTCGCAGAGCAGGAAATTACTTCGAAGCGACTGTTCAACTACGCTCCACAGGACGGCGACTTTCCGAAGAAGAATTCACATCGCTTCGGGCGACCTTGGATACCGTCATCGAAGGCCTGTCTGATGACCCGATGTTTTTCATCACCTCAGAAGGGCCGGTAACTGGTGGTTACGATGTCGTGCTTGGAAGCAAAGGACTTGCCCGAACATGGGGTCGACACTTGGTATCTGAATACGGCGGCCATGTTGCGGAATCAAATTCAACCGTTGGCCGTAAGGACGGAATCGATGTCACTCGTTTGACACTCCTATACAGGAAACCTGGTTACGATATTGGAGATGTGATTCGCTGGAGAGACCATTATTGGCGCCCAGCAACATGGACCAAAGATGGAGCTATCATGTCTCGTATCGACCGCCAAGAACGAACTGGGGCGACATGGAGGGACCTTGAATCCTCAAATGTAGTCGCTCAAATGAAAGACCACCTCATCGCCGATATTATCAATGAAGATTCTTCAGTTGCAGAGTTCCTTGACCCTACAAATTGGAATATGGCATCGGTCCGAATTGCTTGGGACCATACCCCGCGCCAAAAACTTCGCCTTGCTCGCATTGACGGCGAATGGTTAGCATTGCACAAACTTGGATGTGATGAGGAAAATGAGGGGAAGTCCGTATGAAGGAGAACTCCCCCTCTACCCCTATGGCAGATTCCGAAAATGCTGAGCAAAAAGTCGGAATGGTCGACCTTGCTAAAGCGCTTGACAATGAAGGGATGGTTGGATTTACCCGAGCTTTTGTTGAAGATTTAGAAAAGGGACTTGCTCATGCTACTCCTGAATTGTTCCCGTGGATGGAGACCATTGCAAACCAACAATGGGACGGAATTCTTTGTCTTGGTATGGGTGGTTCAGCTGCAGGTGGAGATTTTGTTGCGGCTTTGTCGAATTTTCAGGGGAACCTGCCCATCTTCATTCAACGAGATTATGTTTTACCCGCATGGTGGAAACCATCGTGGCTTGTCCTTTCTACGTCTCACAGTGGAAACACCGAAGAGGCACTTGAAGCGACTGAAACCGCTTTGAAATCTGGTGCGACTGCAATTATTATCTCTACCGGAGGTATCCTTTCCGGTTTACCAGAAGCCTATCCAAATTGCTTCCTGATTCCATCAGTTGGTGGCCAACCCCCCCGAACTGCTTTTGGCCATATATTCAGCCGCCAACTTGGACTGCTTCGAAGTATTGGGGTTCTTCCTACACCTCGTGAAGGAGCAGATGAGGCAATGTTTACTCGTTTACAAAAAGCATGTGAAGGATTTGATATTCTCAATGACCCCGAAGGTGATGTCGCTCAATTAGCCCTCTGTATGCTGGAGAGGCCAATCGCTTTACTTGGCCCCACAGAATTACAACCTGCTTTGAATCGATTCAAAAATCAACTCAATGAAAATTCTGCTCGATTTGCACGAATCGGTGTTATCCCGGAAATGAACCACAATGAAAGTGTGGCTTGGGGTGGAGTCGGTTCTGACCAGGATGACTCTGCTATCGAACATGTGCTCTTGCTTCTCACTTGGCAAGGAATGCACCGACAAGTGAACAAAAGAATGGATTGGATGGTCGCTCATGCTACTACGGATTATGCATGGAAACTGGCTGGCGAAGGTCATTCTTTACTCGAATCATTACTCCATCTATGCATATTGATGGATTGGATATCTCTTGCCTTAGCATTCTTGCATGGAAAAGACCCTGCGGCTATAGGGCCAATCTCTGCACTCAAGGGTCATTTGGAATCAGTTCAATGAATCAGTAGACATTACCGATGATGAGACGCGGGTCTGGAAAATCTTTCAATGCTTGAAGACGTTCTTCCTGTGCGACGACACCGGGTAAATCGTATCCATTCGGTTCGTTGATTGAAAGTTGTAAATGAAGATGTGGGGGCCATCCTCCGTTTTCGTCTTCAGCACCAATAAAGGCAAGGCGTTGACCTGCTGAAAAAGTTTGACCTTTGACTAAACCCTCAAGACTATCCGAGCGAAGATGTCCATGCAATACCCAAATGGTTTGTGGAGATTGCTGTTGAGAAGAACCAACTGATACCGGTAGAGATATCTTGTGTTCAGTGATGATGGTCGGGCCATAAGAGCCATCTTCATCATTGATTCCAAAGGAGTAAATCGAACCGTCAGCAAATGCATAAACTTCAGTTCCGGCTGGTGCCCCGATATCAAGGCCAACATGATGATTACGTTCTCCTTCGAATAAGGGAGAGGTATACATTCCGGGTCGCCGTTCGTCATACTTTCCAATCGAGAATTCATAGGGGTTTTCAAAATCACTCTGCGGTCCTCGAGAAAAGTCGAATACCCAATACTCATCCGGCATTTTCACAACCGGATGATAGTCGAGTGGAGGGGAGACCATACCTGCGTGACTCACCACTTTCATTTGATTGTTAGCCGAACAATGAAAACCTGTGTAGTAAAGTTCGGCTCATGTTTCTAACAGCGGCCCTCCTGTTGTTGGTAACACTCATCCCCGGATATGCTCTTTGCAAAGTGCTGGATGCAAGTGCTGACCGGATGAGAAAAATCGCGCTGTCTCCCGCACTGGGGCTATTGCTTGCTTACGGACTTGCAGGCCTCTTATTGTTGAGTGACTTATGGACTTGGCAACTGATGTCGGCATTATTCTTATTGCTCAACGTTGGAGCATTGGCACACATTCGACACCGGCCTGAAGCGGGTAAGAAATTAACTTCATGGCAAAAATTAGAACGTGCTATGCATGGAGAAGTGTATGGGGGCCATGAAGACAGTATCAGCGACGAAGTAGCGGCACAACGTTGGTTGCAAAATCAGCGGAAACCATGGATGCTTGTACT
>MDSW01201481.1_pt1 | contig 11443 bp, 10 predicted proteins | sample 811171 | NCBI WGS metagenome assembly MDSW01 (sample SAMN05326641, study PRJNA326480) | marine metagenome | isolation source: seawater | place: Atlantic Ocean: North West | collected 2012
ACTACTTGTTTTAATGCAGCAGCATGTATTACTAGATCAATTTTTTGCATAGCTGTATGCAATCTTTTTTGATCTCTAACATCTCCTAAAAAGAATCTAATAAATGGATATTTCTTTTTTGGATACATCTCAGCCATTTCTGACTGTTTTAATTCGTCCCGACTAAAAATGACTAAACGTCTCATTTTTATTCCAGAATTAATTATCTTAGATACAAAAGCTTTACCAAAACTTCCAGTTCCTCCAGTTATTAATAGTGATTGATTTTTTATCATTTAAAGTAGTTAAATATTAAACTAGTTTTTATCATAATTAAATTAATTTCTTCTATCTTGAAGGTTTAACAGTTTTTTAAGATGATACCTTTGATCATCCTTTAAACAAGAGAAGCAATTCATTGAAATTTTTTTGAATTTACTCTGATTTTTCATAAACAGTTCAATTGTATTGATGATTTTATCAATCGTTAAATTTTCATTTTTTAAATGAATAATAAGATTTTTTTTTTTTGAATTTTTTATATTAATAAGCTGATTGTTATCTACATCTATTACTATTGAAGGAAGCCCTAAGTAAATTCTTTCATATAAATTCACACCTCCAGCTCCAATAGCTAAATCATTATTAGCTATAAGATTTGCCATTTGCTCATTTTTTATCTCATAAAACAGTTTGATATTTTTATAATTTTTAATTTTTTTTATAATTTTTTTCTTTTTGGTGTAAAGATCTCCTAATATAAAGGAAAATTTTAATTCTTTAAAATGATCAGCAACCATTAACATTTTTTCAGTTAGATTTTTCTTATCTGCCCCTCCAAAAAAAACAAGAATTTTTTTTACTTTCTCCCTTGGTTTAAGATTTTTTTTTAATTCAAAAAATCTATTATTCAAAGGTAAATACTTTGGGCCTAACGCAAACTTTACTTTTGGGTTATTTTTTTTTAAAATAATTTTTTCATTGTTATCTAAAAAACTATAATTTAATAAAATATCACTAAAATACTTTTTGTTAAAATAATCATCAATAACAACCAGTATTAAAACATAATTTTTAATTTTTTTTTGTAATTCATAATTAAATTTATAGTTATCTATTATCAACGCAGTAATATTAAATTTATGAATTTTATTTTTAATTTCTTCTATGTTAAATTTTCCTTTTTTCATTTTTATTAAATTAATACTTTTAAATTTTTTATAACTACTTGGATAATTTCTAGAAATAAAATAATTTTTTTTATTTTGTAAAATCTTTGATAAATTTAAGCATCTCGACCAATGACCAAATCCAATTCTATTTGATGCATCAACTATAAAACCTATGTTCATATCAGTTTATCTTTGATTAATTTTTTTTACAATTTTTGCAGGATTTCCTGCAACAATGCAATTTGAAGGAACATTTTTTGTAACAACTGCACTGGCTGCAATAATGGATCCACTACCAATAGTAACTCCTTTTAATATAGTTGAGTCAGTGCATATCCAAACATCTTCTCCAATTACAACTTTTTTTGTATCAGACTCATAAACGTTGGTTGGTTTCTTTTGTAAGTTAATTAATTGTCTTCGCCTTTGAATTTTTTTTACAGGATGACTATTATGATCTTGAATCAAAACATTATTTGATATCATACAGTAATTTCCTATTTTTACTTCTACACAAGCATCAATCTGAGAATTTTTTCCTATATAACAATATTTTCCAATTTTAATTTTACCTAAATTAAATGCAAAAAGTTTAGGACTTACCACAGTTACGTTCTTTCCAATTTTGATTTGTGATTTATTTTTACTATTTATGGTTACTTTATCGATAATTTTTAATTTATTATCTATAAATGCAATTTTTTTTAATTCTGAAACTTTTTTAATAATTTTTTTTTTAAAAATTCCCATTTTAAACCTTATAAATTTTATTTATATTCCATGTATAAATTGTTTATAACTTGTCCAGGTGTTGGCATTTTCTCACCCAAATCTTTTTCTATTTTTTTAGTGCTCATTCCTAGATACTTACACCGTTCGACTGGTAAAATATCACAACTTATGGAATTATAATCCAATTTTACCTTCATTTTTTTGAAAAATGCTAAAGCAAACTTTTCTTTTGAAATAGAATTTCTTGAACCTAAATTATAAATTCCTGAAAAATTCTTTTCAATTAGCTTAATTATAAACTTAGCACAATTTTTAACGTCTATTGTTGATGTATACAAGTCATTAAAAAGATTAATACTATTTTTTTTTTTTACTATTTGATTATTCAACCAATCAACAAAAGATGTGTTTTTTGTATTTTTTTTTTTTCCTGTAAAATTTGTTCTAATAATTAAGTTTCTTTTATTTTTTTTTACTACTTTTTCAGAAAGTATTTTTGATTTTGCATATTTATTAATTGCATAAATTTTATCACTTTCTTTACTTAATTTATTTTTTTTTTTGTAATAAACTTGGTCGGTAGAAATATGTATTAATTTAAAATGTTTTTTAATTGATAAATCTGAGAGATACTTAGGCAAAAAATAGTTTACTTTTAAAATATTATTATATTTTTTTTCACATTCATCAATATTTATTATACCAGCACAGTTAATGATATAATTAAAATTATGCTTTAAGATAAATTTTTTTAATTTGGAAAAATTTTTTAGGTTTATATTTAAATCAGAATTTTTCCTAGCAGCTGTATAATAATTTCTCTTTTTAAATTTTAATACTTTGATTATTTCTGACCCAAGTAAACCTTTGGAACCAATAACTAAATATTTAGATTTATTCATTTTTTTTTTATCAAAATGCTATTATCAACTGATTTGTAAACACAAATATCAGAAGATATATTAAAAATTTCTTTCAATTTGTTAACTTTATTTTGATAGTAGTCTACATTTTTATTTTCAAATTTTACTTCACCTATAATTTTTTTTTTATCCTTACCAAAAGTCAGAAAATTGAATATTATTTTTTTAATAAATTGATAGAAAAATAATAATATAAATAATAAATTCCAATTATTTTTTTTTTTATAATCTTTTAATAAAGTCAACCAATTATCAATAATTATTTCAGAACAAATTTTTTCCTGATTAAAGTTAAGTTTTTTTTCTGCCTCCTTTTTTTTTGAAGGATCTTTTATATTTATATTTTTTAAAACAATATCCTGAACTAGCGTTTTTAAATCTTCTAAGTTATCAACAGGCTTTCCTAATTCATTGGCTGGTTTTCCATGCAATATCTCATCTGGTAATGGATTATAAGTGATCACAGGTATATCATTTAAAGTTGCCTCGTAAGCAGTAGTGCAACCATTTTGTATTATTACTTGAGCATTTTTTACCACTGAACTCATAGGTCCTGTAGGTTCTATTATCAAATTTTCACTCTTTATTAGTAAGTGCTTCCAAACTTCTGGGTTTTCTACTGGGTGAGGCCTAAGAACAAAATCTATATCCTTGCAATTTTGTGCTAAAAAATTAACAGCATCAACATATTTATAAAAAAGTCTTAAGCTCTGTGAAGCTTGCTCTATAAATCGATGCTTAAGATGTTTGTTTCTATCAAAATATCCCTCTTTTCTAAGCTTAAAATATATTTTCCAAAGAGCAATGGGTGAGTTTATAACTCCAAAAGTACATGAAATTAATACATATTTTTTATTCATTTTTTTTAAATCAGTGTCCCAATATGGGCTTAACTTTTTTTTCCACAAATCAATTCTTGGTGATCCAGAGTGTATAAATTTTTTTGAATATTTTTTAAATTTTTCAATTAGTATATCGTAGTCAAAATTACCCCAACAAAAAATACGATCCATTAACTCTAAAGCTTGATTAGTAAATCTTGAATTTACAAAACCAATCAAATTGTCATCGTTATGAACAAGCCCACTCTCTTCATCAATTGCCGTTATTGCGAAATCATTTTTCTTTAAACTTTCAAAAAATGCTTGTTTGTTGGTACCATGTACGGCACTTTTTGAATGAAAAAGGCCTGGTTTTATTAACTTTTTATCATAAAGAAACTTAAACGAGTGGTAGTCTGAAATAAAGACCTCTGCTCCTTTTTCTGCAGCTAGAGTTGCTAGAAGTAAATTGCTGTCTAGTTCTCTTTTAGTCCATTCAATATGTATATAAATATTCATTTTATTTATACTCAAAGGTTATTAAAGATTTTTTTTCTAAAAAAAGATAATTTTCTAAACATTTTTGATAACTTATTTTATTCAATTTGGCTATTTTGGAAAGTGGAGTAAAACCATCGGCATAAGATATTAGATTCATAAATCTAATAATTTTTACTGGCCTTGGCTCTCCTCCAATTGCTTTATATAAGTTCCTTTTTGACATGAAAGGTTCACATATTATTCTAGATTTTGGATAATATTCTTGCTCTATTATATCTATAGTTTTTTTTAATAAATTATATCCTTGTTGTAATCCTTTTTCTGTAACTACCGTTCCTAATTTATCTAATGAAGTGTGGTACTCCTTGTATTTGTGATATTTAGATTTCATCAATGATGCAACTTCTAAATCTACACCAGGTGAACAGTATTGTCTTTCATCACTTCCTCTGCTTAGCCATGAATATTGTCTAAAATTTTTTTTAAAAAAACTTAAACTTTCTTTTGCAAAAAAGTTTGAGTTTGAATCATCATTTTTTGATGGTAAAAAAGAATAATCTCTCTCATCTCCTAAACATACACAATTAAACCCAGCGAAAAAATTTTTTTTCATTTTTTTTAAATTCTTGCTTAAATACGCAATCGAACCAATTGTTTCTGGTATAAAAATTATTCTATATGAAAATCTTCTTTTAGATAATTTTTCTATATATTTAGCTATATGTATTAAAACAGTTGGTCCAGACAACTCATTATTAGCAAGAGATGGATGACAAATATTAGTAGATAAAAAAATTTCCTTATCACTATTACCTTTAATTAATATTTCACCATAATGCATATAACCATTTTTAAAACTAGTTTTTATATCTACTTTGTAATTTTTTTTTTTTAATTTTTTAAATTGGTTATAGCTTAAACAAAATCCCCAATTTTTTTTATAGTAAGATGTTCTATATGGAATAGCATTTGGAAGTTCCCTTCTGTAATATAAATGTTTTTTAAGTGTTTTAAATGAAACTATCTTATTGAATGGAACAGAACAATTTAACAAGTAGAGGTTATTTTTTTTAAAATCCAAAATAACTTTCCCATTAGTTTCCAAAAGCTTTGCACTTTTAACATTATATTCCATTGGAACTTTCCAATCAAAAACTTTTGTATTTGATTTTATTTTTTTAATTTTTAGATATTTAGAAATTTTTTTTAGTTCAATTAGAGTTAAAACATTGCCACGACCTGTTAAACTTCTATTATATGGAAATATTTTCTTTGCTAAAGTAAAAATTTTCTTTCCTTCTTTCATTTTTTTATTTTTTTAGTTTATTTATTGATTTTAATTTATTTAAATCTTTAAACTTTCTTTTCTTTTTGAACACAATTTTGCTTTCATTGCAAAATTCTCTGTAAGAAAGATTAGAGTTTAAATTATTATTCCCCCACGCTCCACAACCTAATGACAAAGTTGTATTTAAGGAGTTATTTTCACTTCCACCTGCTGATTTTGAATGTGGTTGATTAACTATTATTCTTGAAACTGGTAATTTAGATGCACAATCTAAAATATTATTTTTATTTTCACTATATATTCCTGCCGAGTGTCCCTTGCCATTTATGTTTAAAACTGAATTAGCAAACTTTATAGATGAATTTATATCTGGAGATTTAACTGCAGCAATAACAGGAAAAATTTTTTCATCTAAAATAGAGTTTTCTTTTTCATTAATATTTAATTCATAAACAATTAATTTAGCCTTCTGACTATTAATATTCATAAGATTTAGTATTTTATTTGAGTCCTTTCCAATAATTTCGGTGTTTATTACACCTTTTTTGTAATAAATATTATCAAAATCTTTTTTTTGCTTTTCATCGAGCACATAAGCACCAAATCTTGATAGCTCGTGCATAAATTTTTTATAAATATTTTTGTGTATAATTAAAACACTATCAGCAGAACAACTTGTTGAATTATCAAAAGATTTTGATTCAATTATAGAAGTTACTGTTTTTTTTATATTAATTTTTTCATCAATGATAACTGGTACATTGCCTGTGCCAAATACTAAAAATGGCTTTATAGATTTTTTTACTTTTGAAATTGCAACTTGACTACCTGTAACAATATTTTTATCACATAAATTAAACAAATTTACCAAAAGTTCAGTTCTTAGAATTTCCTTTGGAGGAATATTTATCAAATTTTCAGAAATTTTATTTTCTTTTAAAATTTTTTTGACTAAAATAACTAATTCATTAACCGTATTATAACTTCTAGGATTTGGACATAAAATTATTGAATTTCTACATTTAATTGAATTAATAATATAATTTAAAGATGTTGCTACTGGATTCGTTGATGGTGTAACCCCGCATATTACGCCAATAGGTTTAATGATTGTTGATATATTATTTTTTTTATCATGTATTGGCCTTAGTGTAGATATATTAACCAATTCATTTAATAAATTAGATGTTTTATAAAGATTTTTTTTCATTTTATCTTCTATATTTCCAAATTTAGTTTCTTTAACAGCTAACGAAGATAGATGTTTATTATTTTTTTTTGTCAAAATTTTTGAACATATTTCTAAAATTAAATCATTTACTTCAACATTTGTAATTTCAACTAATTGCTGTTGTGCTTTTCTAGAGTCTTCAACAATTTTTTTTAATTCTTCTAATTCCATTTTTATTTTAACCAACAATTTATATCATCTTCAAAAAGTTTTTTTGTTATAGAGTAAAATTCATTCATATCAAAATAATACATTTTCCCTTTTCCTAGAGAAGTTTGGAATAAATTTCCTTTTTTCTCAAAATTTTCAAAAATTTTTTTATTTTTAGTTCTAAGATTATTTGGTAAATGATTTTTCATAACATCTAAAATAAATATTTCATTTTTCAATTCCTCTCCAACTTTACAATTTATAGTAAATTCTTTTTTAAATCTGTAAGGAACATTACAAATATTCTCAAAATGATGTATGATTGATAACATGAATCTAGGATGTTGACCAAGAGCTAAAAAAGAACTTTTTTTTATTTTAAAAAGACGGGAAAAAGCAGAGTTTTTGTCGTATGCGTGCCTTGAAATGTCTTTTGTTATAAATTCTGCTAATGGACCATTTGCGGCCAAAGACCAGATTGCATGAAAGCTTCTTAATGAAGTATTTAGTTGTCTTACATATTCAGAAAATGGGCCCATCTTATCACTTGGTGTATTTTTTAAATCAAAAGTATTTTTAGAATTTACTAAATTTAAAGTGGCAGTTGGGACTACTATAGTTAATTCTGGATTTATTTTTCTTAAAGAATTAAAAATAGTTTCTAAGAGATATTTTCTGTCATGTCCCGGAATTAATCCAATTTTCCCTAGATTAGATGCAATAAATAAACATTCTAATTCTTTAATTTCTAAATTTTCAAATTTTTCTGTAACTTGATCAAAATTAAACTTATTATTTATAGACATTTTATTTTTTTAAAAAAATATTTTTATTTTTAATTTCATAAACACGGTCACAATTTTCTAGAACGCTCATTCTATGGGAAATAATAATAAGAGTTTTGTTTATTTTTAATTTATTAATATCATTTATTAACTCTTGCTCGGTCTCACCATCAAGTGCACTGGTAGATTCATCAAAAATTAATAGCTTTGCATCGTTGTTTAAAGCTCTTGCTATACCTATTCTTTGTATTTGACCACCAGATAATCTTGCTCCTCTTTCTCCAACTATTGTTTCGAGCCCTTCTGGAAGTTTAGATATAAACTGCTCTAATTGAGCTGATTTTATTGAACTATTTAACATTTGATCATTTTGAATTTCATTTGTTTGTTCTTTACCAAAAATAATATTTTGTCTTATTGTGTCATCAAGTAAATAAACATTCTGAGGGACATACCCTATAAGTTTTTGCCAAGCTATGTAACTATTACTAATATTTTTATTATCTACTAAAATTTGTCCACTCTGAGGAGTTAATAACCCACAAATAATATCAATCAAAGTTGATTTTCCTGATCCAGTTGCACCTACGAAACCTATGCTTTCGCCTGACTTAATATTAATATTTATATTTTCTAAAATATTTTCTTTATTTTCTGGATATTTAAAAGATAAATTTTTAATGTTTATTTCATGATTAAATCTAAAAATAAAATTATTTTGTTTCGATCTATCAAAACCTTTTTTAAGAGGAAACTCTTTATAAATTTTATTTACAACTGGAGATGCATACTTAAGAATTTGAAGGTTGTTTACTAAACGGTTTATAGACGGCAACAACCTAAAGGCAGCAGCTGCAAACAAAGCTAGTTTGGGAAAATAATCAGTCAGATTAGATGAATTTTCAATATTATATATCATAAAGGCAACAATTAATAATACTGCTATAAATTCGATACTTAGCCTTGGAATTTGAGAAAATATTGCTGCATACTGTCCAACTTTTGCACTCCTAAATGAATTTATATTAAAATTTTTTAAAAAAATTTTTTCTCTATTGAATATTTTAACAATTTTTATTCCATTTAACCCTTGGGTGATATTTTTTAATTTCATACCCTCGTGATAAATTCTCTCAGAACCCCATTTACTTAATTTTTTACTTATCAATAAAAAATATATTATTCCTAAAATGAAGAAAATTCCTATTACATACAAAGTACTCTTAGTTTCAACCATTAATAGCAAAATAGTGATTCCTATGAAAACTAATATTTCCATAATTACTATTAAAATTGGCAAAATTATACTTTTAATAAAAAAATTTATTTCAGCCATAACTATTCTAATTAAATCTGAAGAATTTTTATTTAAATGAAAAAGATATTCTTGGTGTAAATAGTTTTTGTAAATAGCCTCAGATAATTTTACATTTAATAAATAACAAAATTTTGAATTATAAAAGCTTAAAAACAACAAATAAATAGCTTTTATTGCGTAAGCTCCAAGTAAAAAAATTAGTGGATAAATAAATATTTGTTTTTCGGATAATCCTGTAAAAAAATTATTTAGATCATTATCTATTCCAAAGCCAAAATTAAAAGTAAAATCTCCCGTTACGACAATTGTTATTATTGGTAAAACTAAACCAATGCCTAAAAGTTCTAAAAAAATACCAAATATTGTCAAGATAAACAAAATGATAAATTTTAGATGTAAAGAAACTGGAATAATATCTTTTACTTTTTTAATAAAGTTCATTATTTTTTATTAAGCTCCTTTTTTAATTCTTTGTATTCTCTAAAGAAAATCTCTTTATTTTTTTTATAAAGTTGAACTATATCATTAAAATATATAAATTTTTTTCCAATTAATGAATAAATTTTCTTAATTAAGTAAAAATCATTCATCGTATCGAGTGTAACTCTTATATTTGAGAAATCTTTCTTATTAACATGGTTATATCTTTTAAATTTTTTTTTTCTTAAATATGGAGTTACGTGCTCCCTATCAAATTTATTTTTTGCATTAAAATATGCAATCTTCAATGCATCAAATGAGAAGACTTCCACATCTAATCCTTTTGGAAAAGTCCTTTTCTCTATATTAGAAACATAATCAAAATTTTTTTTCTGATAAATCCCAACTATTTTATCAACAAGCATAGGATCAACTAATGGATTATCACCTGTAATTCTTAATATATTTTTTAAATCAAATTTTTTTGCACAATTATAATATCTTTTTAGAACATTATTTTCATCACCTCTAAAGACTTTGTAATTATTTTTAATCAATATTCTATAAAGTTGGTCATCTTTTTTTTTTTTAGGTATGGCAACAATCATATCATGAATTTTTTTTGATTTAGAAAGACGTTTAAGAAGTATTAATATAGTTTCTTTTTTATTTATTTTTTTTAATACTTTGCCTGGTAATCTTGAGGATCCGACTCTAGCCTGAACTATTGCTGTTACTTCTTTTTTCATTTAAACATTCTTTTAAAAATTTATTCAATCTTATTCCTGATTTTCCATCTTTATTTCCTAAATGAAATTTAACAGAGGATAAATTATAATTGTTTTTTTTTACTTTATAGGGTGCTTTAATAAAAATATTAAATTTCTTTTTAAAATCTTTCTCATCAAACCCTTTATTTTCAGAATTTAATTTAAAATCTACTTCAAAATTTTTTTTGTATGAATCGTTTTTTAAATTAAAATATGGTATAAGAATGAATCTATTTGCCGCAATAGCTTCAAGTATTATGGTAGAACTCCATCCAATAATGACTTTTGAGTCTCTCAAAAGTTTATGTCCTGGACCTCCAAATATTAATTTACAATTTGAAGGTAAATTTGAAGGTAAATCATTTTTACTATGAGCAGACTCTTTTCCTTTAATTACAAATTCAATATTTTTGTTTTCTTTTGCTAATTGAATTACTACATCTGTTGTTTTTTTTCTAAGATCTTCCCAATTTAAATTTTTATATCTTGGATTATTATAAAATCTAAATTTTTTTCTAAAAGATTTGCTGTAATTTTTAAAGAAGTTGTGTGTAAAACCTCTATTATCCTCTACCATAAAATATACTACTTTATTTTTTGGTTTGATTTTTCTTATTAAAAAACTTTCATCCAATCTCGCGCATCCAATTACTTTAACTTGTTGTTTCGTTGCAACATTTGATTTTATAATAAGTTTTTTTTCATTTTCAGAATAAACTCCAATCTTATAGCCTCCAAATTTATTATTATCATGTTTATAAATTCCTTTTACAACAAGTTCTTCGTTTGGAGACAAAACACTTTCTTTGTGTAAAATTATGAATTTAATTTTGAGAGTTTTGCAAGCTACATGCAGCTCTTTTTCTGCAAAATAGTTATAATTAAAACCTATAAAAGCATCAATTTTAAATTTTTCTTTTAAAATACTAACTATTTTAACTAGACTAGATCTATACCTTTTTTTTGCACTAATTATTTCGGTTGATGCATCAAAATATTTATAATCAGCAATATTCTTACTCTCACCAATAAAAAATCTAAACATTGCTTTTATAAATGGTCTTGGTAATTGGTAAAACTCTATATTTTCGTTATTTTTTTTAAAGCTACAATTTAAATCATCCAAACCTCCTGATTTGGGTAAAACTATAACTTTAAATTTTCTTTTTTCGCTACCACATGAAATTGTTCTAATTTTTCGCAAATTTAATCGCAAAAGAATATAAATGAGATAATAAGCTTTAGAAAAAAGGAATATTGGGATCAAAAGATAATTTATTTTTATTAGATTTAATAATAAAATTCTTTTGATGTTAAAAAGACTCATAATTTGATTTTTTTTAAATTAAAGAT
>MDSW01008106.1_pt1 | contig 11441 bp, 11 predicted proteins | sample 811171 | NCBI WGS metagenome assembly MDSW01 (sample SAMN05326641, study PRJNA326480) | marine metagenome | isolation source: seawater | place: Atlantic Ocean: North West | collected 2012
ATATACAAATAGAGCTAAATTAAGACTAATATGATTTATGAACTTAATTAAGTCAACAGGTACATTTAGTATCTTTATTATTCTCAGTAGAGTTCTAGGTTATTTAAGAGATGTTTTAATTGCAATTTACCTGGGTTCAGGACCTATAGCTGATGCATTTTTTGTTGCTTTTAGAATACCTAACACATTTAGAAGGCTTTTTGCTGAAGGTTCTTTTAATGCTGCATTTGTCCCAACTTATTCCTCTGAATTAGTGAAGAGCAAAGTCAAAGCTAGAAAATTTGCTAATGATGTTTTTAATTATCTAATGTTTGGACTATTAGTTTTAGTGGCACTTATTGAAATTTTTATGCCGGGCTTCGTGTATTTAATAGCACCAGGTTTTTATGAGGATCAAAGTAAACTAGAATTAACTACTCTTCTAACAAGAATTACTTTTCCATTTTTGCTATTTATTAGCTTGGCTTCTTTTTTTTCAGCAATTCTAAACTCGCATAATAAATTTGGCGTTGCAGCTGCTTCTCCAATTATATTAAATATAATTTTAATTTTAATTATTTATTTAGAAAAAAAAACAAACGACAGTCTTGTAATATATTTATCTTATGGTGTGTCAATAGCTGGGCTAATACAATTAATCTTTGTTTATTTTTTTGCAAAAAAATATTTTTCTTTAGAATTTAACTTTAAATTTAGAATAACAACTAAAATCAAAATTTTTTTCAGTAAATTTTTACCAGGAATCTTTTCTTCAGGTGTTACACAAATAAATATTCTTGTAGGAACTATCATTGCTTCATTTCAGGCAAGTGCTGTATCTTACCTTTATTATGCTGATAGAATTTATCAAATAAATCTTGCTATTGCTGGAATTGCAATTGGCACTGTTATCTTGCCAAATTTGAGCAGACATATAAAAACCCAAAATAAAAAAAAAATCAACTTTATTCAAAATAAGTCTTTTGAACTTTGTTTATTTTTAAGTTTACCAGCTTCTATGGCCTTAATGGTTGGATCAAAAGATATTACCTCTGCACTGTTTGGCTATGGCGCTTTTGATAACTTGAGTGTTATAAATTCTGCAGAGGCTTTGTACTTTTTTGCCATGGGTTTGCCAGCATTCGCAATAATTAAAGTTTTTTCAACGTTTTTATTTGCAAGAAATGACACGAAAACTCCATTTTATTTTTCATTAATATCGGTATTAATAAATATATCAATTAGTCTCTTATTTTTTGATGATGTTGGATTTATAATAATTCCAATTGCCACAAGTATATCTTCTTGGATAAATGCTTTATTATTGTTTTTAAAATTGTATACAAATAATTATTTCAAAATTATCGATATTTTTTGTATTTCAAATTTTAAGATTGTAATGGTATCAATATTATCAACTTTTATTTTTTATATTTTAACAAATTTATTCAACGATTATCTTATCTATGAAAGTGAATTAAAACTAGCAACCATTATCCTATTAGTGGTTATCACAATTTTTATATATATTTTAATATCTTTATTAACAAAAACATTTAAATATTCAGATATTAATTTAAAATACTAATTATATATGAGCAAAAAAATTTTTTCTGGAGTTCAACCAACAGGAAATCTTCATTTGGGTAATTACATAGGTGCTATAAAGAATTTTGTTAATTTACAAAATGACCCCGATAACTTTTGTATTTATTGCGTAGTAGATCTTCATGCGATTACTGTTAAACAAGACCCAAAAGTGTTAAAAAAAAATATTAGAGAAACTACCGCAGCATTTATTGCAAGTGGCTTAGATTATAAAAAAAGTATAATTTTTAACCAATCGCTTGTTCCAGCTCATTCAGAAGGATCTTGGATATTAAGCTGTGTCGCAAGGATGGGTTGGCTAAACCGAATGACCCAATTTAAAGAAAAAGCTGGAAAAGATAAAGAAAAAGCTAGTGTTGGACTTTATATATACCCGATACTTATGGCAGCAGACATTCTTCTTTATGATGCAACGCACGTTCCTGTTGGAGAGGACCAAAAACAACATTTAGAGCTTTCAAGAGATATAGCTAACAAATTTAATTTAGATTTTAAGACCCCTAATTTTATAATTCCTCCAGAACCTTTAATTCAAAAAAGTTTTTCAAGAATAATGAGCTTAAAAGATGGAATTAAAAAAATGAGCAAATCTGATCCTTCAGAGTTAAGTAGAATTAACTTAAATGACAGCAGTGATATCATAGTAAATAAAATCAGAAAAGCAAAAACAGACACCAAACCTCTTCCAGAAAACGAAAAAGAATTAATAGATAGACCAGAAGCTCAGAACTTGTTGGGCATTTATTCAAGCTTAAGTGATCAGCCACTTAATAAATCAATCAATAAATTTGCTGGAAAGAATTTTTCAGAGTTCAAAGAAGAATTATCAAATTTAGTCGTAGAAAAGATTTCACCAATATCATTGGAAATTAACAAATTATTAAAAGATGAAAGTTTTATAGACAAAGTTTTACATGAAGGCGCTGAGAAAGCTAATCAAATTGCATCTAAAAAAATAAAAGAAATTAAAAAAATCATTGGTTTTTAGTTATAATTTAATCTTTAAAAATAAAATTTTGTATTTATATAAGTATTATGTTTGTTCAAACTCTAAATACACCAAACCCTAACTCAATTAAATTTCTACCAGGTCAGAAAGTATCTTTATCAGGACCTGTGGAGTTTACACAAAAAGATCAAACCTCAAATGAACTTGTAAGAAATATATTGTCTATCAATGGTGTTATTGGAATTTTTCTCTCCGAAGATTTTTTATCTGTAAATAAAAATTCAGAAAAAGATTGGGAAGATATTAAGCATATAATTATTTCTTTTATAAATGAATATTATTCTAGTGGTAAAAAATATGTTTTCGAAAATTCATCTGAAATAAAAGAAAAAGAAAATCTAGACGACATAGAAAAAAAAATAATTCAAATTTTAGAAACTAAAATAAGACCAGCTGTTGCTAGAGATGGTGGTGACATTAAATTTAAAGAATTTAAAAATGGAAAGGTTACAGTTGAAATGCAAGGAAGTTGTTCCGGATGCCCGAGTTCAACTATGACGTTAAAAAGAGGTGTTGAAAACTTACTTAAACACTATGTACCTGAAGTCACAGAAGTCATTCCAGTTTAATAATTAATTTTATGTTAAAAAATGTTAAAATAAAATCTATGGATATAAAATCTTTGAGAAAAATTCTTTTAAAAAAGGGTTTTATGCTCTCAAGAAAATCAGTTTTAAAAAAACAAACTAGTCTTCATAATTTATATAAAATTTCTTTTGCATCATCTTTGATAATTTTATTTTTTTATCTTCTCCCTCCATCGTATAAAACAATAAGCAAAGTGTTAGAACCAAATTTAGAAATTGAAAATTCTTCAAATCAAAAACTTGTACAAGCTCTAGAGGGGAAGTTAATTGAAGAAGAAAAAAATTCTGATAAAAATAATTTTACTGACCAAGACTTAGTTTACCAAGAATTATATGGTGAAGTAACAGAAGAAGATTCACTAGAAACTGGGGTTAGATTAAAAGCCTCAGTATTATATCAATTATTCGAGGACACTAATTATGATTTAAAAGATGTCAGAAATAATAAAATTGCTAAACCAGTCGAAATAGGAAAGTTGCCATATGAACTAAAAGAAATTCAAAGTGTTAAAAAAAGAAAGGATTTATTTATACAAATTGTTTTACCTCTTATACTCGAAGAAAATAACAAAATTCTTTTAGATAGAAAAAAACTTTTTGCTGTTTTAAATAAAAACAATAATTCAAAATCTGACAATCAATGGTTAATCAAAAAATTCAAGCAGTATGGTGTAACTAACAAAGATATCCCAACTTTGAAAAGAAGAATGGATATTATTCCACCATCAATGGCTATAGCTCAAGCAGCAAAAGAAACTGGTTGGGGAACTTCAAGATTTGCACTTGAAGGTAACGCACTGTTTGGACAATGGACTTACACTGATAAAGGAATAAAACCAGCAGCAGCAGATGCTGGATCAAAACATAAAGTAATGATGTTTAACGTATTAAAGTCATCCGTAAGAGCTTATGCTAGAAACTTGAATACTCATAAGTCTTATAGAAAAATGCGTTATGTTAGAGCCATACAAAGAGATAATTTTGGAAAATTAGACAGCCTTGAGTTGGTAGATTACCTTGATCAATATGCAGAAACAGGAAAAGAATATACTATTATTTTAAAAAAAATTATTGAACAGAATACATTGAATGATTTTGACGATGTAAAAATTTTGCCAAATAGCGAAGCAGTAAAAAATCTAATCTAATTTTCTTTTATGTTTTTAAGAACAAATTGAACTCCAAACCATCTCCATCCCTCATCGTCCTTAATTGAGCAGTTGATTCTTCCTCTTCTAGATTTAAATTTGTCTCTAAATTTTACTTTTAAAATATTATCTTCTAACTCTAATATGGAATTGTCCCAACCATTGCCTTCATTTGAAAAACAGTTCATATTATCAATTATTTGATCTTTAAAAAATTCTACTTTCATCATTGGTGGGTTATTATCATCGATCATCTTTTCTTCCGGAATAACTTTTTTGTATTGGAATGGCAAAAGATTAACAATAAATTTAAATCTTTCTAAATCACCATACTTTTCGTTTATTGGAAATCTAGGTAATTCATATTGATCCTTGTTTAGATCTATCACACCAGAATGTTGGCCAAATGCAAAATCAAAATTATTACTAATAAACTCTTTCTGATTTGAATTCCATTCCCCAAAAGGGTAAGAAAAAAATATTGGGTTATAACCTAAATTTTCTCTAAATATTTGAATAGATTTTTCAATATCTTTTTTAAAATTATCAAAACTAAAATTAATTAAATAATCATGAGAATGAGAATGGTTACCAATAGACACAAAATCAAATTTTTCAATTTCCTTTATTTGTTCCCAATTCATGTAACCACTCTTTCCAATCGCTTCAGTTGATATAAAAATTAAAAAAGGTATTTTATTTTCTTTTAGATAAGGCCAAGCATGTTGATAAAAAGAATCATATCCATCATCAATAGTTAATAAAAATTTTTTTTCTAGTTTTTCATTAAAAAAAATTTTTGGAAGTAAGTCAGCCTTCAAAAACTTATATCCTGAGCTATTAATAATATTTACATGCTCTTCAAAAATATTCATTTGAATATTAGTAGATGGATATTTACTTTCATTAAACCTATGATACATTATCGAAACAATCCCCTTCTCATTGGCAAAAAACTTATTAAAATTTTCATCTGAATATGATATTTCAAATTGAAATAAAAATATTATGAATACTTTAATAATAGATACAGCTGGAGAAAGCATTTTTTTAAAAGTCATAATTGCAGATAAAGAATATAATATTACTCATGATAACAGTAGGGAAAACTTTGATAAACTTGTTGATTTTATTTTTAATTTTTTGAGGAAGAATTATATTGATTTATCAAAAATTGATAATGTCCTAATAAATCAAGGTCCAGGCAAGTATACTAGTATCAGGTCAGGTATAAGTATTGTAAAAGCACTCAAAATTTCAAACAAAATAAATATTTACGGTTATTATTCATCGCAAATTGCTAATAATGACTATAATTATTTAGTAGAGTTGTTAAAAGAAGGACTGTTGACAAACGATTTTATTCAACCAAAATATTTAAATTAATTTTTTTATTATGACTGAAACCATAGAACAAAAGTGTATAGCAAAGGGAGTTAAACTTACAGAGCAAAGAAAAATTATTGCAAAAGTAATGTCCGCAGCTACTGACCATCCTGATGTAGATGAGTTATATAACCGTGTTTCCAAAATTGACTCTAAAATTAGTATTGCTACAGTTTATAGAACAGTTAAATTGTTTGAAGAGTCAGGTATTGTGGCAAAACATGATTTTAAAGGTGGTAAGGCTAGATATGAAGAGCTAAGTGAGAGCCACCATGATCATTTAATCGATATTAAAACAGGTGAAATAATAGAATTTGTAGATGATGAAATTGAGGAACTTCAAAAAAAGGTCGCAGAAAAATATGGATATGACCTAGTAGACCATAAGCTAGAGCTTTATGGAGTCAAAAAAAATAAGTGAATAAAAAAATATTTATTAAAACATTCGGTTGTCAAATGAATGAATATGACAGCAATAGGATCTTAGATATCGTAAAAAAAATTGGTTATGAAAAAACAGAGGAGCAAGAAAAAGCAGATTGTTATATAGTTAATACTTGCCATATAAGAGATAAGGCAAAGGAAAAAGTTTTTCATGAGGTAGGTAGAATTAAAAAAATTTACTCTGACAAAAAAAAACCTATTATGGTTATTGCAGGATGTGTAGCGCAGGCTGAAAATCAAGAGATGTTAAAAAGAGAACCCTATATCGACGTAGTGATTGGTCCTCAATCCTATCATAAAATTAATAACATTTTATCAAATCTACAAATTAATAGAAAAGAGGACGAAACTGAATTTGATACAATCGAGAAATTTGATTATCTAGAAAAAGTAAAAAATACGGCTAACAAGGTTTCATCTTTTTTAACAATCCAAGAGGGATGTGATAAGTTTTGTCATTTTTGTGTAGTTCCTTACACAAGAGGACCTGAATATTCTAGATCATTTAAAACTATAATAAATGAGGCAGAGGAACTAATAAAAAATGGAGCAAAGGAAATCACATTGCTTGGGCAAAATGTAAATGCATACAATTTTGTAGAAAAAAAAGTAAATTTTAGAATTTCAAATATTCTAAATGAATTAGAAAAGTATTCAGAATTAAAAAGAGTTAGATATACAACATCCCATCCGGTTGATATGACAGATGATTTAATTGAATGTTATTATTCAAATAAAAAATTAATGCCTTTTATACATTTACCAATTCAATCTGGATCAAATAAAATTCTAAAACTTATGAATAGGAAACATAAAGTTGAAGATTATTTAAAAATTTATGAAAAATTAATAAAAATTAACCCTTTTATAAAATTTTCAAGTGATTTTATAATTGGATACCCTGGTGAAGAGGAGGAAGATTTTCAGGATACAATTAAACTAGTAAAAAAAATTAAATTCATTAACTCATTTTCTTTTATTTTTAGCCCAAGACCAGGAACTAAAGCCTCAAAGTTTATAGAAATAGATAGCAGAGTTTCAAAGGAAAGATTAATGGAACTGCAATCTTTGTTATTTCAAAACCAAATTAATCATAATCATTCCTTAGAAAAAAAGGATATAGATGTTCTTGTTGAGAATAAGATTGAAGGCCAGGATAAATTTTTTGGAAGGAATGAGTATTTTAATTCAGTCATATTTAATGCTACTGAAAATGATATTGGTAAAATAGTTAAGGTCAATATAGATAATAGCAACCAAAATACTCTTTTTGGTAAAATAAAAAACAAAATGAAAGCTGCATAATTTGAATAATACTATCCCCACAAAAAAGAAATCAGATTTAAAATTTGTTTATTCAGAAAATAATACAATTAGTGTAATTTTTTCAAGTAACGAGGATTTATTGGGTGTTGCTGGTGAATTTAATAATAATATTAAAGAATTAGAAAAAATTACAAATACATCAATTTACTCAAGAGGTAACTCAATAATTTTGAAAAACGATCAAAATAAAAATGAAATTGTAAAAAATGCTATAAGTTTTTTATATGACCAATATATTATTAATGGATCTATTGAAAAAAAAGATATAATTTCTTCAATTAGTAAGTTTATGATTGATGAAAAAAAAAATATTAAAGAAAATGTTAACTATATAATTAAAACTCCAAAAAAATCTGTAATACCAAGATCAGAAAAACAAAAAAATTATGTAAAGGCTCTAAGAGATAGTGATGTGGTTATCTCATCAGGTCCGGCTGGAACAGGGAAAACATTCCTAGCTGTTGCTGTAGCATTAACTATGTTACTAGATAAGAAAATAGAGAGAATTATTTTATCAAGGCCAGCTGTTGAAGCAGGTGAAAGACTAGGTTTCTTACCAGGTGATATGAGAGAAAAAGTAGATCCATATCTAAGACCTTTGTATGACTCATTATATGATTTATTAGATTTTGAAAAAATACAGAAAAAAATCGAGGTTGGAGATATAGAAATTGCACCATTAGCCTTCATGAGAGGAAGAACTTTAAAAAATTCTTTTGCTATTTTAGATGAAGCTCAGAATGCTACAGATACCCAAATTAAAATGTTCTTAACAAGAATTGGCGAAAATTCTAAAATAGTAATTAATGGCGATCCTTCTCAAATAGATTTAACAAATAAAAATCTATCTGGACTGGATAGGTCAAAAAAAATATTAGGTCATTTGAATGAAATATCGATAGTTGATTTTGATCATAAAGATGTTGTAAGGCATCCATTAGTCTCAAAAATAGTTAAAGCATATTCAATAAAATAGAATAATGATTAAAGCCGAAGTTCTTATTGAAACAAAGAACTGGAACGAAATTATTAAAAATCCAAAAAGACAAATTCACTATGTTTTAAAAAAGTTCCCAGATTATTATAAATTTAAACATAAAAAAGTTTTTATCACAGTCCTTCTTACAAATAATAAAAAAATAAAATTATTAAACAAAAAATTTAGAAATAAAAACAAGTCAACAGATATCCTGTCATTCCCATTTTTTGATAAAATAAATCTAAATAAAAATTTAAAAAGTAATAACATTTATTTAGGAGATATCGCGATTAGTTATGAGGATTTTTCGAAAAAAAATATCAATAATTTTCAAAATGGCTTTATCAAGATATTTATACATGGTTTTTTACATTTGTTAAACTTTGATCATAAATCAAAAAAAGAATACGAAATAATGCACTCTGTTGAAAATAAAATTTTCCAGAATATTAAGGAATAATTTGAAATATAAAAAATATAAAAATTATTTTGATTACCTATATCTTATATTATTAGGCATAATTACATCTTTTAGTTTACCACCATATAATTTTTGGATTATAAATTTTATTACGTTTAGCCTATTGTTTACTTTCCTTATCAATAACAAAGATAATGATTTTAAAAAATTTTTTCTTTATGGTTACACTTTTGGTTTTGGTTATTTTTTTTCCTGCATGTATTGGATACCTTTCTCACTTTTATACGATGATAATTTCAAATTTTTAATACCAATTGCTATAATATTTATCCCTGCAATTTTGAGTTTTTTCTACAGTATTGCTTTTTTCATATTTAAATATTTTTTGAAATCAAAAAATATTTTCAAAAATATTCTTATATTTTCATTAGTACTAGGATTATTTGAATTCATAAGAGGTACAATTTTATCAGGTTTTCCTTGGAATCTTTTTGCATACTCTTTTTCTGAGCACATTAAACTTATCCAAGTTAACTCAATAATTGGGATATATGCATTCAATACAATATTGATTACGATATTTGCAATTCCCTCAATTTTACTATTAGACAGAACAAGAGGTAATTTTTTAGGAATTATTGTCGTTATTATTTTAGTATTATCTAATTATGTATATGGTAGCTTGAAGGTTAAAAATTTTAAAAACTTAAAAACAGAGCAACTTCCTGCTGAAATTAAAATTTTGTCTACAAATATACCCATTGAAAGATTTTATTCAAATTTAGATGACGAAGAAATTTTAAAAAAATTAATCAAACTAAGCAAACCAAAAATAAATGAAGATGCAATTTTTATTTGGCCTGAAGGAGTGATACCAAATTTAAATTTAAACTCATTAAAAGATAAATATGAATTATTGTTAAAAAAATCTTTCTCAAAAAAACATTACATAATTTTGGGTATCAATGATGAGGAGATGGCTGATGGAAAACAAAAAATTTATAATTCTTTATCTATAATTGACAGAGAGGCTAATGTTTTACATAAATATTATAAAAATAAACTAGTTCCTTTTGGAGAATTTCTTCCTTTAGAAAATATTCTTTCGAAAATTGGTTTTAAAGTTTTAACAAATAATTATCAATCATATTCAGCTGGTTCTGAAAGAATACTTTTTAATTTTAGAAGTAATATTAAAATATTACCTTTGATTTGTTATGAAATTATTTACTCTGGTAAATTATCAAAAGATAACAATTACGATTTTATAGTTAATATATCCGAGGATGGCTGGTTTGGAAATTCAATTGGCCCTTATCAACATTTTACTCATAGTATATTTAGGTCAATTGAAACAGGGAAATACACCCTGAGATCTGCAAATAATGGTATTTCAGGAATAGTAGATCCAACAGGGTCAGTAATAGATAAATTAAATATCAATAATGAGGGTGTTATATCAATAAAAGAAATAGCAAACGTAAATAAAACGCTATTCTCATCTCATGGAAATAAAATCTATTTTTTAATTATTTTATTATATATTTTTTTAATTTTTTCATTTAAAAAAACGTAACATGAATAATTTAAAAAATTACCTTTTTACCAGTGAGTCAGTTTCAGAGGGACATCCTGATAAAGTCTGTGACAGAATTTCTGATATGGTAGTAGACTCTTATTTAGCAGCTGAACCTCAATCAAGAGTAGCATGTGAAACTTTAACAACAACAAATAAAGTAGTACTTGCTGGAGAAGTGAGAGGACCAGAAATTAAAAAAAATGATTTAATTCAGAAAGTAAGAGAGTGCATAAAAGATATAGGATATGATCAAGAAGGATTTACTTGGAAAGAAGCAACAAAAATTGAAAGCCATCTCCATTCTCAATCTGCTGATATAGCAATGGGTGTTGATGCATCAGGAAATAAAGATGAGGGAGCAGGAGACCAAGGTATCATGTTTGGGTATGCTTGCAGAGAAACAGATGTTTTAATGCCAGCTCCAATTCACTATTCTCATAAAATTTTAAGATTAATGGCTGAAGACAGAAAAACAGGTAAACTAAAAAATATTGAACCAGACTCTAAAAGTCAAATCACTATCGAATATAAAGATGGAGAGCCAGCAAACGTAAGATCAGTTGTTATTTCAACTCAACATTCTGCAGAAGTCAATCAATCACAAGTTAGAGAATTGGTAAAACCATACATAGAAAAAGCTATTCCTAAATCACTTTTAAATGGATTGGAAGAAAAAGAAATTTACGTAAATCCCACAGGTAACTTTGTAATCGGAGGACCTGACGGTGATAGCGGTTTAACCGGAAGAAAAATTATTGTAGACACTTATGGAGGAGCAGCACCACATGGAGGAGGAGCCTTTTCTGGAAAAGATCCAACAAAAGTTGATAGATCAGCTGCGTATGCATCAAGATATTTAGCAAAAAATGTTGTTGCTTCTAAAATAGCTAATAAATGTTTAATTCAACTAGCTTATGCAATAGGAGTTTCTAAACCTTTATCAATTTATGTAGACCTTTTTGAAAATGACGAAGA
>MDSW01009847.1_pt1 | contig 11440 bp, 4 predicted proteins | sample 811171 | NCBI WGS metagenome assembly MDSW01 (sample SAMN05326641, study PRJNA326480) | marine metagenome | isolation source: seawater | place: Atlantic Ocean: North West | collected 2012
CCTTATTCTTGGGTAAATAGTTAAGGGTGTGTTTAGGCTTGATTTAGTGTAGGGTCTAATGGTACGTTAGTATGTCGATTTAAGGTGCGTTTTTTGACTAAAATGAAAATGAGCTAATCTCGGTACGGGTTTTGTAAATTTTCATGTGACAAGAAAAGTGTAAATTTTCATGGTTTGAAATACATGTACAAAAAAATCCTAGTTGGGGTATACGAAAAACGTACGACGATTTGCGTTCGCTCAAAAAATACATATTATTTTTAAAAGATGTCTATTTAAGCGAGAGTTCGAATTCATAAGAACCCCACCAAACTTCAAAAACCAAAAACAAACAAAATTCATAAAAAATAAATAAAAAGCAAACCCAAACCCAAACTTAAAATAAAAAATGTCTGAATTAATTAAAAAGAAACACTCAACTAAATCGTGGCTTTATACGTACCACCATTTCGTTTCTGATGTAAAAATATTAAAAAACAGTGAAAGTGAAACTCCGTATATCCGACCACTGGTCTTTCACCTACCGTACAAGTATTTGAGAGACAACCGAACTTCTTTTTGTGAGTTTAAAAAGGAAAGCCACATTATCCCTTTCGTAACGTGTTTTCTGTGTTATTTAACACTTATTCAGAAGATAAACGATAAATTCAACAACCCTAAATCTGGCACAACTGAACAATACGCTCGTCCTAGCTTGTACCTTGAAAACGTCCGTAATGTTAAAGGTCATGTAGTAGCTGTTCGATTTTATTACTTCGTATCGACGAATAGTCATGAATTCTTAATTAAAGTAGTTGACGAAATCTTAAGTAAGAATCGAGAGAGGTTGGCAAAAATGAACGCTAAAACAAAGGAATTATTTAAGAATTCACTTGAACACCAGCACGAATTTATCGAGACTTGGTACGATTGGATGAGTATGGCAGCTACCTACAATGGCAACCAAGAACCGGTACAATCGTTGTTATCTGAGAACGCTGGGGGGTTCAAAGACCCATCGAAGATATTTTCAATGGACAATACGTACGTGTTGAAAGGGAAGTATTACTTGAACAAAGTCGAACACCAGGAAGAAATATGCCCGAAACAAAAAGTTGGGGATAACTATGAAGCTTATATTAGTTCAAACGAAGTAGAACGCAAGGTGTACGTATTTCCGGTGGAAGAAGACCTGCTGTGCTTACATCCACAAGAGATATCTATGAAAGAAATATTTGAGAACAAGAAGTATTTGCCATCATACTTTATGGAACGTATGTTGCTTCCTCGAGTCGTCAAACACGACATAAAGAACGATAAAATAGCACACAACGTTTCAGTTTCAGAACATGAATTTGTTATATATTTTATCAAGGAACATGCTCATTTAAACGTCCGCATAAACTTGGAAAATCAAACTAATGTTACCATTGTTGAATATTTAAACAGCCAAGAATGGATTGAACGAGAAGGTGAAATGGTGTACAGAATCGACCGAATGGACATGAATCGATTTGAAGGTCTTCTACGTGATTACTTCTACATCCAGGAATTGGAATGCAAAGAAGAAATGAACTCGTTTTACTTGAAACATTTGCCAATTGTGGCAAACGACCGACCAAATTTACAGAGCATTTCTGGGTTGAGCACGTCCAACCGTCAAGAGCATGTCGATGAAATTATGTCTGGAAAAGATTATAGTAATATCATGGTAAGGAAACAAAATCAGTGTTTTTCTTCTACGAATAATTGTGAGCTGAACTGGTTTGGTGTGAACAGTTCTCGATTTATCGAAGATCCAAGGGAAAGAGAATTATTGACCGATAAACACAGTTTGGACGCAATTGATTTCCTGAAATACGAAGCTGCTATTGAGAAGCACAATTTCGACAATTTTACATTCAAACGAAAGATGGTCCAGAAAATGTTAACTGAGGTAATAAAGAACCCATACGCTGACGTAAGTGAACCAATGAAGGTTATATTGGATTGGGGGAATATGAACGCTGAACATGTCGTTAAACGGACAAAATACAAAATAAGAGGAAACGGTGATGTTACTGTTGATCGTGTACAAGCATGGATAGATGGTTTGATGGACGGTGCATCTGATATTGATGCCTACAAGGCAATTCTTTTTGGAACTACGGACGAGCCAAGTGAAACGGAACAAACTTTAACGCACTACAACATGTCTTTGTTCAGTGTAATTGAAGGCATGACAAAGAATCAAGTGAAGCAATACTTAAAGAAGTTTGACAACCAGTCTGTCGCTAAAAAGATTTGTCAAATAAAAATGGCAGTCGAGTCAAAGAATGATATTATATCGTATACATGGCAAGACCACAACGTTTTCGTCAACTCGATCAATTTCAAAATGAATTTCTTCGATCATGATCTCCAAGTATCAACTGGTCATGCAACGCTTATGTTGTTGCACCATTCAAAGTACGATGCATATCGTCAAATGACGGATTTACACTTTAACATAGTGTATACTGGTGAAGGTGCTACTTCCAAGTCGTTTCAGTTTGAGAAAATGAAACAGATGGGTATACCCGCAACGGTGTCTGAAATTACTTATCAAACCGCCAAATCCGACGCTATTGACGGTGACCGTAACGATACTATAATTGTATTCAATGAAAGTCCACCTGGGTTAATTATGAAAACCACCAAGTCCGACCCAACTCAAGAGGCAGCCTTCAAGGAGAAATTAACCAGTCATCGTGTATCGTGTAAAACCTTTGAGAAAAACGAAGAAACTTTGCAACGTACGAACCGTAAAACTATCAGCCAGTGCATTGGTGTTCACATGGGAGCAACAAATGATGATCCCTCAGACGCATCCGAAGCTATGAAAACACGATTTTACTGGGGTCAGTTCGAAAAGAACGAACGGAACAATAAGACGATCGATATGTGCATGAAAGGGGAGAAACTCTGGGGTGAATTGGGTGAAGACATACTGAGTGGTGTAATAAAAGATTTACAGATGGAACATTACCGCATGGCTCTGATGTTTAAGATGATGTACATCGGAATTCTCCCTTATCCCAGTTTGGACGTTTCGGATATAGTGTATTTTAACTTATCAAAAACGTTGAAACGAGATTTCAAGCTGTCTACATCCACACGATTTAAGGAGAGATACGATTGTATGTGTAGGATATACACTATGATAAATGCATTGGAATTGGTGTTTAATTATGAAACAAAATGGAGTGACAAAACATGTAAATGTGGCAATAGTGCACATTACGGTGAATATGAACCTAAACGATGTATGGAGTGTAGACTACCGACCGACTACATGATAAAAAATCATTATGGAAAACCGTTAGACGCTCAATTATTGATCGACACAGAGCCATACCTTTACGCAACGGAACAGATCGCTATTTTCGTGTTCACCCAACTGTCCAATGAAATATACAACCCAAACGAATCAAAGATAGTAAACGCCCTGTTTCAAATCGTAGTTCAAAAGGTTCCAAATTTCAAAACAGTGAAAGACAAGGACAATGCAGAAGTAGAAGATTTCAACAAACTTATATTGACGAATGTAAAAATGAAAACACTGGTTAAATACGTGCACGCTACCATACCCGTTGAACTAGGTAAACCATCTGAACATAACATAAAATCAGTGCTTAAAAGTCTTAGCTTACGGAGTGTCGAACACAAACGGTACGTGGGAAAAACTGCAAACAATCGCCCTTGGATTAAGAACGATATATTAAACCGCTGTACTTACACTGAAAACAAAAGTGAACCCAATGTAGTAACCGACTGTCTTGTGATGGGAGAAAAGGGCATTGAATTGGCAACCGAATTGTTCAAACAACCCCGCATCGAACATTCAATGTCTAACAACAAGGAAATATCGCCTGCATACGATGTACATTTCGATAGTATGGATAGTATGTACTTGGACGCAGACCAGTACAGTTCGAGTGGAAGCCAACCCAGTTGCCAAATGGATAGTTGGTTCGCAAAGGGTGTAATTAAAGAGCAGACCTCCGACAAGATGGGGTCTGTGATAAAGACTCTTGAGCACAAGTTCACAGACAAAAAGTATATATTATTCGGTATCCCTAGAATGGATGTAGACGGTAAAATAAACACCCCCAACCGATTTAAAGCTGCCGTGTTCGAAAAGAATAACAGACGAGTCATTGAGATGACAAATCCCTTGTATAAGAACAAGGAAGACCTTGATATTCGAAAACGACAAGTGATGTTTAAAGACGAATCATATAAAGGTGAGATTATAGAGGAGGATTTGGACATATATGGGTGCCTGACACATTTCGATAAACTGAATCTAAAAAGAGAATTTGAAAACGAGAATGTACAGAATGAAGAGAGGTCTCGATTTTTGGAAATTTTCCTTGAGAAGAACTTTGCAGACTTTTACAAATGTCGCAGTTCAGAGATACAAGTAGGGAATGTGTCCAACAAATACATGCACAAATACAAGGGCTTTCAACAATACCGGCAAAACCGAAACAAACGAAGAAAAATAACTCCTAATTAGTATATTAATAATATTTTTTTTAAATAAATGATACGAGCTAAAATGAATTATAGAAATAATTTATTTATAATTACAATAAATAAGAAAGACCAAGGTACTCAAACCGAAGAGTGCGTTGCGTTGAATATAGGAGATAAAATTTTGTCTCAAGCTCAGTTAACCCAACCTTTGTCCGGATGCAAAGCTTCAGCATCGTCACAAGCTTGGTGGCAACAACTTCTCAAATGGAACTGAGCCAACTGAAACTGTTCCCAAGTCGTGGTTGTCTTTATATTACGAAATAAAGTAATAACATTACAAAGGGCTGCCCATACCTTGTCGTTCCACCTCATTTTCCAGGCGGTTGTTTTCTTCGGACCCCAAGTACAGAATATAGCGTCTCGTAGACCAGAGACGGACATTTCCAAATATACTTGTGGTACGTAGTAATATATCACTTTCTGTGCTGCTTTCTTTTTCTTACCTGGTGTTTTAATCTCAATAACACCGGTCTCTACCACTTCACCGTTTTTGTACTCGTGATAAAAGCCGTCCGGTGAAGCTGATAAATACTCTACTCCTGTGTGCTGCACAAATGGGGCTTCGAATGCAACTATGTTCTGCATGTTGTCTAGCAATTTCTCCATTGCATCGTCTTCGTGGTCTGTACCCCACTGCATCCACCCTTTGCTCTCTTCTGAAAATGGTTGTTTTTTGCGTCCTTCCCATATTTCTTCGTACATTTGAATAATCTCCTCGTGAGTATCAACAAATAGAAAATTGGACAATTTGGACCCACTGCACTTATGCTTACGTTGTTCGAACCATGCTGGCGTTCTCTGCTCCGGTACGTTGATGTCTTGGTCCTTTAAAGACCGGAAACGGGGGTGGATTAGTTGTGACATGTTTTTTTTATATAAAATGTTGTTTATATACTCCAAATTTAATTTAAATCTACTATTTAATGTTTGTTTGTGTCTAGAAAATGAATCTACGCGATAAATTCGACGAATTGGGCACTGAAATCAATTCTACGAAACTTTGTATATTTTTTCAGAACATAAAGATGAACATGACTTTGCAAGAATGCGAGATGATAATCGAACAATACGGTAGCGAACAAAAAATATGTTTCGAACAAATTAAAAAATTGTTTAAACACTGTAATGCTGTGTTTATATGTGGTCGTTCACAACAATCAATAAATAAATAATATATATTACTGTATTAATGTATATAGATGTCAGAGTGTTCCAATATACAAGTTTACGAATCACTACAAACTGATAGGGTATACAACAATGCTTCTATGGTAAAAGAAATATTAAAGGAGGCAGCATTAACAAACGATTTAGACCAAGATAAAGTTATGGAATATTTAACAGGGCTTCAATACCAAGCAATTATTCCGTTGGTATTCTCTATGTTGTGTTTCATGGCATTGATTGTAATATCTATTGTACTGTGCTGTAAGTGTAAATGTAGGAATTGTAAAAAACGGTGGTGTAGAAATTTTTATTTATTTAACATCCTATTTGTTTTATCTGGTATCGGAATGAGCGTATATTTCACTGGATCTATCACTAATTCAATGCTCGACGGGGCTTGTCAGTTGGAAAATAGCCGTGTTGAAGCGGAAACTCTGGTTTCAAATCTCAACAGCACGATTTTGAACATTACTGATAATTTAGAAAGTTTTGTCGATAAAGTAGTGAATAGTTTGGGGTCCGACCCACCATCTACTATATTGCAACAATACACCGAATCGTTAGATGCACTTTACAGCTACGCGTCGAACACGGACTCGTGCAACCAAGTCGAATGCCTACCTATAGTTACTGTACCTAGTTTACCCCCTACAACTAGAGTCGGGACATACTACTGTACTCTGTGCTTGAATTCCGACCCCATTAATCTTGTGTCGAAATTTCTACAAGACGAAGTGTCCCCGCCCGTCGAAGAAAATGAAAAATACCTAGATTTAATCGACACCAATTTCGTCCAAGCGAAGGGCAGTATACAAGATGGTTTAGACAGTGTGTCTGGTATACAGACTCAGCTATTATCGAAAGAGGGTTCATGGGGTGAAATCAACGAATTAATAATAGAGACTACGTATTCCGCCAACGAACGATTCTGGTACGTTTCTATCATTTTTATATTCATTGTTATCGCACTTATTGTGTCTATTCCGACCTCCGATGCAGAAGCATATGTCAGATTAAATTGTTTGAGCTATTTGACGTGTTCTACAGTGATATTAACATTGGTTTTTTGTGCTGTAGTTCTGCCAATTCTTACAATATCAAATGATACATGTTCGGTCATGAACACCTTACCAGATAACATTGAAGACTACTATGAAGGCGGTGCGGACACTATTGAGGTAATTAACAAGTGTTTTGGTGATGGAAAATTACCAAAGAAATACCTGGATGATTTGAATTTCGTGGACGAAGTTGGCGACTGCCCTCAATACAACGTGAACGATGTATTTGAGGGAATACCATCTGGGTCGTTGAAAGTATTGGTTGACAGTATGGGTAGTTTTACGAATGCCGAAATAGCAGGGCAATCGGACTCGGTATACAAGCAACGCATGGTTGATATCATGAAAATAAAGGAGTTGGCACAGGTTACTTATGATAAGGAGGAACTTCTAAAAGATGTACTAGGTACTTCTATAGACAACGTACTACAGATATGTGCAGACGTCGAACCCTTATTTAATTTGGTAAAAAATAAAATATACGGATTTTCATGCAAAGCTGTAGGCAATATATATTATTCCACCATCAGTTCGGTGTGCGTGAATATGCTCGACAGTTTTATAAATTTGACCGTCACCCTTTACATTTTTGTGGTTGCATGTTTGTTGTATTATTTCGGAATGTTTGGTTATTTTGTTTCTGGTCGATCCGATGGGTATGAAAAAGTATAAATAAAAATAAAAACTTAAAACCTACGTATAAAATAATTTAAAATACACTTTAAAAATGATTAACGGTGTCGAATTTGGGGTTTGGAGTGCAGAAGAAATAAGAAAAATAAGTGTGGTGCAAATTACGGAAAGTTCCAAGACAGTTCTGAAGGGGGAACCTGTAGTAAATGGTTTAAGAGATGAACGCATGGGACCTCTGCACGTTTGGTCAAAGTGCAAAACGTGTAACTTGAATAAGAGAAGTTGTCCTGGACACTTTGGACACATCGAATTAGTTAAACCGGTTTATCATATATCGTGGGTCTCTAGCATTATATGTTGGTTAAAAATAATATGCAAGGAATGTGGTGAGACGTTGATTAAAGACGATACAGAACCTGATGTATGTCGTTCAAAACATCTCAATTATTATTCAAAACACATCCATTCCAAGTGTCCAAAGTGTGTATTAAAACAACCAAAGTACAGTTGGTCAAAAAAGAGTGGAACAATATTGATCAACAAGAAAAAATATAAAATTCATGATGTGATCGACCACCTTGAAAAATTGGATGAAACTGTTCTGAAAACGCTCAATATGTCACATCCACGTGATATGATTCTGCACTGTTTACCCGTCCCTCCGCCATTGGTTCGACCTCCTATAATGAATGGGAAGGTTGTACGGGGGGAAGACGACATAACATACCGTTTGATACAAATAATGAGACAGAACAATAAGATGAAAAAGATATTAAATTCAAACCGACCACAACACATCGTGGATAACGTACAGGAACACCTTCAAATGAGTGTTACTGGGTACATTAATCACCATAAGCTACCCAATGTAACGGTAAGGTCATCTAAACGTGAATATACATCACTGCAAGCAAGACTTAAAACAAAAGAAGGTCGTATTCGAGGTAATTTGATGGGGAAACGATGTGATTTTACAGCTCGCAGTGTTATCACAGGAGACGATTGTTTGGGTATGGACGAGGTTGGTATACCAGAAAGCATGGCAAAAACGCTAACTGTTCCCGTAAAAGTAACCGGGTACAACAAAAAGATACTCGAAGAAATGATGAATACGGACGAGGTGAGATTTGTAGTACGACCAAATGGTTCACGTATTGACGTGACATGTGTCAATAAGAACGGAATCAACATAGACGTCGGATGGACCATCGAACGACGATTAAAAGACGGTGATATTGTGTTGTTCAACCGCCAACCGTCTCTGCACAAAATGTCCATAATGGCACACAAAGCAAGGATAATGCCATACTCGACACTTAGGATGAACCTTTCGTGTACTACGCCATACAACGCTGATTTCGATGGTGATGAGATGAACATTCACGTACCTCAAACTTCTGAAGCTCAAGCAGAAGCAAGGAATATCATGGCAGTCAAATACCAGATTGTCTCACCTCAGTCCAACCGTCCCGTTATGTCTATTATACAAGATTCTCTAATCGGTGCATACTTGCTAACGGACGATAATGTGGTGATGAATAAGAATACATTTTTCAGTTGTCTAATTGAAATGCCAGGATGGGATGGCAAAGCTGAGATTAAAGACGAGTATACCGGTAAAGAACTTATTTCAATGTGTTTACCAATGGTGAATTGGAGAAATAAAAACATTGAAATTTCTAAAGGTCATTTGCTAAGAGGTCAGTTGAATAAATCGTGTTTAGGTACATCACAAGGGTCGCTGATCCATGTTATATTCAACGACTGTGGACCGAATGAAACCATTCTCTTTGTCAATCGGCTGCAAAGGATTGTTCACAAGTGGTTGTGTTTGCACGGATTTAGTGTTGGGATATCTGACATGTTATCCACGGTCAGAACTGAAATAAATGAAGAGGTGAAATCCGCATTTGAAGACGTGAAACACATGAAAGATGAAGGTCAGATCAATGCTAGGTTGAATGTATGTCGAGATACACTCGGTAATATGGTACAAAAACCACTAAACAGTAAAAACCGTTTATATTGCATGGTTAGTGGTGCACGCTCAAAAGGATCAAATATTAATATATCTCAAATTATGGGTGTTGTTGGGCAACAAAATTTGTGTGGAAAACGTATTCCAAATACATGGTCAGATCGTACACTTCCGCATTTTAAACGAGGCAGCTCATTGCCGCACGAAAAGGGGTTTATTCAACATTCATACATACAAGGATTAGACCCCCATGAGTTGTGGTTCCATGCTATCGCAGGAAGGGAGGGTATAATTGACACAGCATGTAAAACAAGTGTTACGGGGTATTTACAAAGAAAGTTCATGAAAGCATTAGAAAGTTTAGTGGTTCATTGGGACGGTAGTGTACGCAATGCCGATGGCTCTATTCTTCAGTTTAAATATGGAGACGATGGGTTTGACGGATGTGTAGTCGAGAGACAAACCATACAAACGTATGACAAAGTTATTGTTGGAACAGAAGAAGAAAAACGTGCTCTTATACAAGATCATGATTTTTTGATGAAACACAATCGATGGAAAGACCCGTCCGTCCTCGACAGTGACCAATATATGTTGCCAATACCAATGGAACGTATTATTCACAATGCAAGAACACTCTTTAGCTTCCCTTCTACGGTCATAGACGACCCGTACTACATTTATAATAAGGTTCTCGAGTTGTTGAAGTTGTTTGATAATGAAATGATTAAAATATTGATTCGGTCGCATCTTAATTCAACAAAACTGATGGATCTCAACGTTACCAGAGATGAATTTAATAAAATTATACATGACGTAAAGAGCTGTAGGTTGAACTGTCCGGCAGGAGAAAGTGTAGGTGCTATAGCTGCTCAGAGTTTGGGTGAACCTGCAACACAAATGACTTTAAATACATTTCATTTCGCCGGAGTAGCATCCAAAAACGTAACTCTGGGAATTCCACGACTGAACGAAATCATCAATTGTATTGTCGGGATAAAGACACCATTGGTTACCTTAGAGACCACGAACGTACAGAAAACGTACGAACAAATAAAATTCTATTCATTGGAAATTTTGGTCAATCGTTACAAAATAGTCGAAGAACCGGATCTTGAGGAAATACAAAGTTTTCTCATATTTCCCGACACGGGGTACAAACGGATACCAACTAAGAAAACACTAGTCTTGTACTTGAACGACTATTATGATGTAATGTCAATAAAACAAACACTGCATGATTGTATATGTGCTTACACCGATGGACCAAAATCGATATTTCACATTCAGACAGAACAAGACATTGATATTGGATTATTGTACGAGAAAGAGCTGAAAACAAGATGTATCAAGGGGTTAAAAGGAGCACAACAAACAGATGTAAAAGAAGGTAGAATACACACTTCGTTGACAGACATAAAACAATTATTTAGGTTGGATAATATTGTGTATAACACCATATCTTCGAATGACGTGCACCAGGTAGTAAAAACATACGGAATCGAAGCAGGTAGATCGACTATACTTTTAGAAATTCGTTCTATACTGGGTTTTTATGGCATATATGTCAACATTAGGCATATTCTGGTAGTAATTGATTGGATGACTTTCATAGGTAAATTGACACCATTGACCAGGCACGGAATACGAAATGTAGATCAAAGTCCATTAAAACGGTCTACGTTTGAGGAAGTAGTTGAAGTTATTAACCAGGCTGCTGTGTGCAATGAAAAGGACGAATTACACGGTGTTTCGGAATGTATTGTTATGGGCAGACCTCCGAATCTGGGAACCAGGATGATTTCCGTTGAACCCGACGAAGAAATAATTGAAAAATTTAGCATACCAATGCCTACAACATCGTGGGACGATGAAGACGACAAATGTACATGGGGTCAAGATGACGAAGATGATATTTACGGGTCAATAAAACCAGGTTTCTCAACAAACGATGGGGAATGGGATACTCCGTCGTTTCAAACACCAATGTTACATCGTTCTGTTCCTCCTATGCTCAGACCAAGTATGCCCCCACCAATGTTCGGAAGTATGCCCCCACCAA
>MDSW01048206.1_pt1 | contig 11439 bp, 11 predicted proteins | sample 811171 | NCBI WGS metagenome assembly MDSW01 (sample SAMN05326641, study PRJNA326480) | marine metagenome | isolation source: seawater | place: Atlantic Ocean: North West | collected 2012
ATTAAAAACCATCCAAAATGAAAAAAATATTTTATTTTGTGGAAGTTATTTTGGTTATGGTTTTCATGAAGATGGAATAAAATCATCAATTGAAATGGTAAAAGTTTTAAATGATTAGCAATTCAAAAATATATGTAGGAAGTGTAATTCATAGACGCTTTAAACCAAAGAATCATTATTTTAAATATAAAGTTTTTTCATTACTCATAGATTTAAATGAGCTAGAGGATATTCAAAATGAAATTAAAATATTTTCATATAACAGTTTTAATATAATAAGTTTTTTTGATAAAGATCACGGTCCAAGAGATGGATCATCTGTTATAAAATGGGTCAAAAAAAATGTAAAAAATATAGGAATTGATAATCAAAAAATACAAATTAAATTATTATGTTATCCAAGGATATTTGGATATGTTTTTAATCCCTTAAGTGTTTTTTTTATATATGATGAAAACTCAAATTTAATATCAATTTTATACGAAGTTAAAAATACATTTGGCGAACAGCATACTTATATTTTTAAAATTTCAGATCAAAAAATTATATCTAATGACTGTATAAAAAAATTTCATGTTTCACCCTTTATTGAAATGGATTGCCATTACTTCTTTAGAATACTAAAACCATCTGAGAGAATATCAGTTGTCATAGATCAAAGAGATAAAGATGGCAAACTTCTTTATGCTTCTCAAGACGGGAAAGCAAAAAAATTCAATAATAAAAATTTAATAATTTCCTTTTTGTCTCATCCTTTGATGACTTTTAAAGTTATTTCGGCGATACATTTTGAGGCATTTAAATTATGGTTAAAAGGAATTAAGTTTGTTAAGAAAAAGATAAAAATAAAAAATAATATAACAATTGAACAAAAATGAATTTTTATAACTTTTCAGACATGATTGTTTTCAAATCCTTGAGATTTATAAAATGTGGAAACTTAAAATTATTAAATCATGATGGAAAAAAGTATGAGTTTGGAAATGCTAATGAAAAATTAAAAGTTGAAGTCAAAATTAATAAACCTGGATTTACTTATCAAATCATTAAGAGTGGCAGCGTCGGTTTAGCAGAAGCTTATATGAGAGGTGATTTTGAAACTAATAATTTATCAGATTTAATAGAACTATCTGCAAAAAATATAAATTTAATTTATAAATTTACAGGCTTATTTGATATTTCTTTTTTAAATAATATTAAAAACTTATTTATAAATAATACTAAAAACAGAAGTAAAGAAAATATTTCAAAACACTATGATCTGGGAAATGACTTTTTTTCTCTTTGGTTAGATAAATCATTAACATATTCTAGTGCAATATTTGATGAAAAAGAAAATGATTTAGAAAAAGCGCAAATTAATAAATACAAAAAACTAACTGATTTAATAAAACCTAATAATGGTGATAAAATTTTAGAAATAGGATGTGGATGGGGAGGATTTGCAGAATTTATTGGAAAAAATTACGATGTGAAGCTTGATTGTATTACAATTTCAAAAAAACAGTTTGATTTTGCAAAAATGAGAATTCACAATTCAGGACTTAATGAAAAAATTAATATTGAAATGAAAGATTATAGAGACGTAAATAACAAATATGATTCAATAGCGTCTATAGAAATGATAGAAGCTGTTGGAAAAAAATATTTATCAAACTATTTCAAAACTATAAAAAATAATTTAGCAAACAATGGTACTGCAGCAATTCAGGCAATAACAATAGATGATGCCTTATACCCAAGATATAAAAATAAAGAAGATTTTATTCAAAAATATATTTTTCCTGGTGGTTTTTTGCCTTCTAGGCAAAGTTTATATGAACTATCAAATAAAAATGGGCTTAATATAAATAATTATAATTCTTATGGTAATCATTATTCAAATACACTTAAAATTTGGAGAAGAGAATTTTTAAAAAAATGGGAAATGATTTCAAAACAAGGGTTCGATATAACTTTTAAAAGAATGTGGAATTTTTATCTTTCATACTGCGAAGCTGGCTTTAAATCAAAAAATATTGACTTAATTCAATTTTCAATGTGTAACAAATAGCATCTATGAAAAATATAATTTTATTGTTATCTTTACTTTTAACATTAAGTTGTACAGGAAATACTATGAAACCTACAGATTTTAAAGACCAAAAACCAAGATTAATCATCGAGGAATATTTGTCAGGCAATGTTAAGGCTTGGGGAATTTTACAGAATAGGTCTGGTAAAGTAACAAGACAATTTTCAGCTGATCTAAACGGAGCGTGGGATGGAAAGCAGTTAATTTTAAATGAAAAATTTATTTGGAATGACGGTGAAATTCAGAACAGACAGTGGAAAATTAATAAAATAAATGAACATAATTACGAGGGAACAGCCGAAGATGTTGTTGGAAAAGCCATAGGTTATTCTTACGGACCTGCTTTTAAATTTGAATACGTTTTATTAGTTCCGGTCAAGGGCAGGGAGATTAAAATTACATTTGATGATTGGATTTTTATGCAGGATGAAAAAGTTGCAATTAATAGAGCTACAATGACAAAGTTTGGAATAAAAGTTGCAGAGTTAACAGTTATTTTTGTAAAAGATTAAATCTTTTGCATTTTTGTAAGCTTTTTTATTAAATATAAATATACTTTATTAGGTAAAATCTTAAGTAATTTTAAAATAAATGTAAGTTGCTTAGGAAAATCAATTTCAAAACTTGAACCACTAGTCAAACCTTTAAAAATTTTTTCAGCAGCAAATTCTGGTGATTTCAAAAAGGGCATTTTGAAATCATTTTTGTCAGTCATAGGTGTTTTTATAAAACCAGGAGAAATTAAAGAAACTCTGACATTGTGTCTTGCAAAATCAAAGTAAAGACTTTCTGCCAAATTATTAAGTGCCGCTTTTGAGGGTCCGTATCCTGTTGAATTTGGCAAACCTCGGTAACCTGCTATCGATGAAACTATTGATATATGACCATTTTTTTTATCTTTGAAGTATTTTTCTACTATTTGTATACAATTCAAAGTGCCAAAGAAATTTACTTTAAATACATTTTCGATTTGTTCTACATCAATATCCTTTTCTTTTTTTGGATTCCAGGTACCAGTTGAGAATAAACAAATATCTAAATTTTCATATTTATTTTTAATTTTTTCAAAAATTTCCTTGCAACTATTCTTGTCAGTTACATCTAGTGGAAAGGGAGAAATATTTGAGTTAGTCGTTGACATTTCGTTTAGTAAATCCTCTCTTCTTGCAGATGCGGCAACCTGCCATCCCTCATTTGCAAATTTTAATGCAACAGCTCTTCCAATCCCACTACTTGCACCAGTAATCCATATATTTTTCATAAAAATATAATATAGACTTTTAAGAATTTTGTAAGATTTAATGTGCGACAAGATGAGTATAGCTGAATTAAAAAATAAGAATAAACCTCGGTGATATAAAGTTTAAAGAAAACATTAAAATTTAATTATGGAAAGTTTGACTAAAAATCTTCAACTTGCTTTATTAGGAATAATCCTTATTAGCACAATAATTGCTGTTGGTATTGAAATAAAAACTATGTTTTTAAATCAATCAGTTGGACTAGCTGACTTACTTCTAATGTTTCTTTATCTAGAAGTACTAGCGATGGTTAGAGTTTTTTGGGATCAACAATCCATAAGTATTACTTTACCATTATTAATTGCAATTACTGCGCTTGCAAGATTTATAATTCTTCAAGGTAAAGAAATGAATCCGGCCGGCTTAGTATACGAAGCTGTTGCAATTTTACTGATAGCCAGTGCTATAGTTGTGCTTAGATTGAGACATAGCGAAAAGCTAGGATTAAAAAAAACAAAAAAAAATAAATAAACCAATTTTTTTCAAATATGTTTAAAATTATAATTGTTTACGAATTAATTTTTTTTTTATTTTGGAATATTTTATATTATTCAAATTCGGGAATAGAAAATTGGTTTGAAGAAAAAATTTTGACAGCCATTTATGTAATTTTATCAACAATGGCACTTGGATTTACTGTTGTTTACATTGTTTATATAAGCGCAAAAATGTCAGGTATAATTAATAAACTTAAAAAGTTACAAGACCCAAGAAAAAATATTTTCTAAAATGAAATTTGAACCCACTAGGGTTGCAGCCATTAATAAATTATCTAATTTTTTAGAAGAAGGTATTAAAGATTATTCCAGATTAAGAAATTTTGATTTTGGTCCAAATAAACGATCTAATATTTCAAGTTTATCTCCTTATATTACACACGGGATAGTTAATGAATTATATATAATTGAAAATTCCTTAAAAAAAAATTCTTTTGTAAAAATTGAAAAATTTATACAAGAGATTCTCTGGCGTATTTACTGGCGAGGATGGTTAGAATTAAGACCCGTAGTCTATACTAATTTTCTTGCTGATTTGAAAAAATTAAAAATTGATTTTAAAAATAATAAAAATTATTTAGATGCAATTGAAGGAAATACAAATATTGATTGTTTTAATCAATGGGTAATTGAACTAAAAAAATATAACTATCTTCATAATCATACAAGAATGTGGTTTGCAAGTATTTGGATCTTTACACTTAATTTACCATGGCAACTTGGGGCAGAATTTTTTATGAAATATCTTTACGATGGAGACTCTGCATCTAATACATTGGGATGGAGATGGGTTGCAGGAATTCAAACCAAAGGAAAAAACTATTTAGCAAATGAGTGGAATATTAAAAAATTTACTAATAATAGATTTGATAATATTAAAATATCTGAAAAAGCTAATCCTATTATAGATGAAAGATTATATTCAATTGAAAAAAAAAAATTAATAAATCCAGAAATAATTACTGATAGATTTCTCCTTATTTTTGAAAACAATTTATCTTTTGAATATTCAGATTTTAAGAATAATAAATTTAAAAAAATATTTTTAATTTTGAATGAAAACGAAAGTCGAGAAATAAAATTAAGCGAAAAAGTCATTAATTTTAAAAAAAAACTAATTGAAGATCAAAAACAAAGATTAGAAAAAAATTCTATTGATTGTGAAATTATTAATGTAAATCAAATAAAAAATATAAATGACAAAATATATGCTTTATATCCATTTGTTGGAGAAGATTTAAACTATATTAATTCAAATAGTTTTGAAAATATTGAATTTTTATATAGAAAGGTTGATCAATATTCTTGGCAATATTGCAATAAAGGATTTTTTAATTTTAAAAATTATATTCCAAATATGATAAAAAAATTTATTTGTTAGTTATGCCTAGAGCATCTTTTTGAACAATATTTAACTCTATACCAATTTTCTCTCCATTTTTTTCGCCAAACAAAAGATTTTTTACAAATAATACAGATTTTAGATGGAAGATTTTGTTTTTTCATTTAACTGTTTTTTGTTTTTTAAAAATAAAAAATACGCAACAACCTCATAAGTATAATGAAAAATTAAGAATAAGGGTTTAATAGAAAAGATTTTATGAAGGATTTTGTATTTAGGTATTTTTGACCAAACCACTAAAAAAGCTTTAGCTCCACCAATGACTTTTCCATTATTAATTACGTGAAGGCGTCTTAGCAATTCTTTTTCTGACTTAGAAGTTATTTTTAACGCTTCGTCGTTATTAGTAATGTCTATCCATTCAAAACTACTATCTGAAATTTTTTTATAATGATTAATTTCAAATCTGCAAATATTACATGAATTATTAAAAAAAACTTTAATTGGCATATGTATTTTTATTTATAAATTTCTCTGCTTCTGAAAGAATTAATTTTTTTCTTTCTATTTTTATTTTATCAAATATTCTTACCATCATAGATAATCTTGGATTTTTCAAAAAAAAATTTCTATTTTTATTTATAAATCTCCAATAAAGACCATCCATAATATTACACCATTCACCTTTTTTAAAATCCATCATTTTCATAAAATAACTTGATCCACAGATATAGGGTTTAGTTGCAAATATTCCTCCATCACTAAACAATCCCATTCCATATACATTTGGAACCATTACCCAATCAGAGGAATCAACATACATTTCCATAAACCATTTATAAACAATTTTAGGTTTAATTTCGCATAGGTTCATAATATTTGATAAAATCATTAATCTTTCAATGTGATGAGACCATCCATATTTAATTGCATTATTAATAGAATAATCAAGTGGCAATAGACCAGTTGAACCTTCATACCAAGATTTTTTCATTTTTCGATTTTGTTTAAAGAAATTTTTGCTTTCCATTTCATCAGAATAGTTTTGATAGATACCTCTCATGAATTCTCTCCATCCAATAATTTGACGAATATAACCTTCCAAAGAATTCAATTTTATTTTATTTTTTTTATGAAAATCTAAAATCTTATTAATAATAAAATCAGGAGTTATTAGACCTAAATTAATATATGGACTTAATGCACTATGGAATAAAATATTATTTTTTTGATTTACAGCATCTTCAAAATCTCCAAATAAGTTCGATTTTTCTTTTATAAAAAAATTCAAAATTTTAACGACATCATTATACTCTGTTGCAAACCAGAAATTTTTTGTACTACCTGGATGATCTTTAAATAATTTTTCTATAATTGGCTTTAATTTTTTTGTATGAATAGACTCATTGATCTTTGGAAATTTTGGAATAGAAATATTTTTAGGCAATTTTTTCCTATTATCTTCATCAAAACTCCATTTTCCACCAATTGGTGTATTTTCTGAACTCATCAAAATTCCAGTTTTTTTTCTTATATCTTTGTAAAAATTTGCCATAAATGGCTTTTTTATTTTTTCTAAGTAATTCTTAAAATCAGACCTAGAGTTTAAAAACATAGGAGATTTTATAATATTCCACTTTATTTTTGATTTATTTAAAAAAGCTTTAATTCTATTTTCAAAAAATTTATCCTCAATTTCAAAACTTGTTACTTCGGTAATTTTTTTTGAATTTATTGTTTTTTCTAGTTTTTCTATATAACTTTTATTTAAGTCAATTTTATCAATTTTTGAATATTCTAGTTTAAATTTATTTTTCTTTAAATTTTCCGCATAAGATCTCATAGATGACAAAAACAATAAAATCTTCATTTTATGATGCTTTTCGTAAGTACATAACCCATAATCTTCAGCCATAAATATAAGGTGGTCTATTTTGTAGCGGTCTAAGTTTTTTAATGGAAATAGTTGATTTCCAAGTATAAAAAATAATTTCATAAATAAAAATATATATGACAGAAAAATATTTAATTGTCGGTGCGACAGGTTCTATCGGTTCAAATTTAGCTCAACAAATGAATGACTCTGGACACGATATCCACTTAGTTGGTAGAGATGAAACCTTAACCAAATCTTTGTCTGAAAAACTAAATTCTTCATATACAATTTCAAACGTTTTAAACGATGGTTTTGTTGACGCTATTAAATCAGATATAAACGATATAAAAGGTATAGCTTATTGTGTTGGATCTATTGATTTAAAACCAATTAGAATGGTAATTGAAAACGATTTTAACAAATGCATGAAATTGAACCTTTATTCTGCTGTTCATTTAATTAAAGGATTTCAGGAAAGTTTAAAAAAAAATAATGGATCTATCGTTTTATTTTCAACAGTGGCAGCACAAAGAGGATTTACCAATCATTCAATAATTGCTTCAACTAAAGCAGCAATTGAGGGTCTAACAGTTTCTCTTGCAGCTGAATTTGCGCCAAAAATAAGAGTTAATTGTATAGCTCCAAGTTTAACTAATTCTAAAATTGCTCAACCCATGTTAAAAAATACTGCAATCGCAGAGGGTATTGCCAAGGCTCATCCACTTAAAAGATTAGGAGAAGGAAAAGACAGCGCGGCTCTGGCTAAATTTTTACTTACTGAGGAAAGTTCTTGGGTCACTGGCCAGATAATTGCTGTTGATGGTGGTAGATCAAAACTTTCTTAACATAGCAGAATCGTATATTATTATTTTAATTATGGATGATGTTGTAATAGTTGGTGGTGGGATTATTGGTGCATCTACAGCTTATTTTTTAGCTAAAGAGGGCAGAAAAGTTAAAGTAATCGAGAGAGACCCAACATATAAAAATGCCTCTTTTCCACTGTCTTTAGGAGGTTTCAGAAGACAATTTTTCCAAAAAGAAAATATTTTATTAGGTAAATTTGCAAGAGAATTTATTATTAATATTCCTGAAGTTTTAAAGACAGAAAAAAATCCTAATCCAACTGCAAGCATGGTTACCAATGGATATTTGCTTATGTTTGGTCCTGAGCATGCAGAAGAACAATATAGAGCTCTAGAAAATCACAAAGCATGTGATGCTGGCACTAAAAATATAAAAGGTTCGGAATTAAATAAAATTTTTCCATATATAAATTCAGATGGAATCGAAACAGCAACATATACTGATAACAAAACTGAAGGTTGGATAGACCCATTCATGTTTCATGGTGCACTAAAAAGTAAAGCAATAGAATTAGGAGCAGAATTTATAAAAGGCGAAATAAAAAGTTTAAATGAAATAAAAGCTAAAATTATTGTTTCAGCGGCTGGATGCTGGACTAATGAATTATTAGAGGATATTCCTGTTGTACCTCAAAAACATACTGTGTTTAGAGTTAAGTGCCCTAAGCATATTCCTGAAATGCCATTAACAGGAGATTTAACCACAGGAGTTTATTGGAGGCCTGAAGGTAAAGAATATTTAGCCGGTTCTCCTTTGTCAGTTTTTGATGCTAATGACCTGGAGCCAGCTTGGAATGATTTTGAAGAGTTGGTCTGGCCTGCCTTAGCAAAAAGAATTCCTGCTTTTGAAGAATTAAAATTGACTGGAGGTTGGGCAGGATATTATGATTGTAATAAACTTGATAATAATGCTGTTGTTGGAAAGCACCCTAAATACGATAATGTATATATGGCATCTGGATTTACAGGAAGAGGTTTAATGCAAGCACCAGGGATTGGAAGAGCTTTAACTGAATTAATTACTACAGGATCATATCAAACTATTGATATTAGTGCGTTTGCAGTTGAAAGAGTTTTAAATAAAAAAGTAAGACATGAACCATATGTCTTATAATTTTTTTACATAAATTCCCATTATTCCATTAATTATAGATATAGAAATTAATAAAATCTGCCCCTTTATTGAGTAAAAATTAAATGATGGATAGAAACTTATTGCAACTGACAAAAAAATATATGTTATAAAAAAAGGACGATAAAACTTTTTTAAAAGTTTTATCAGTGACATTTTATGTGGAAGTAACCTCAGCTTGATTTTTATTTGTATCAACTTCTGTTTTAAATTTGTTTGATATCTTTTGTACTTCTACAGAAGAAACCTTATATTCTGCACACATAGTCTCCTCGTCTTTTCCGTGCCCAGTAACCATATTGACCATGTGTTCAGGGAAGTGGAAAGTTGTAAATACTATTCCTTCTTTTACTTTCTCTGTGACCTCAATTTTTAAAGAAACTTCACCTCTACCAGAGTAAAGTCTTGCAATATCACCTGAATTTAATTCTCTATATTTTGCATCTTTTGGATTAATTAATAAAATATCTTCGTCGACAATATCAATATTATTAGTTCTTCTTGTCATTGTTGCGGCATTGTAATGTTGGAGAACTCTACTTGTTGTAAGAATTAAAGGAAATTGTTTTTTATTTTTTTCTACTTCTGAACTTTCTTTCCAATCAAAATATTTTATTCTTCCTTTGCCTAATTTAAATTCTTTTTCATGAAGAATTTTTGTATCGGTTCCATCTTCTTTAACAGGCCATTGTAAACCTAAATTTCCAAGTCTTTCTCTAGTAATACCTTTAAAGAAAGGAACAACGTCTGCAATTTCTGCCAAAACTTCATCAGCATCATATGTATTTTGTTTATATCCTAGTTTTTGCATCATTTCTGTTACAATAACACCATCTGGTTTTGTTCCGGGAAGTGGTTCAGCAGCTTTATTAACTCTTTGAACTCTTCTTTCTGTATTAGTAAAAGTACCATCTTTTTCTAAGAATGTTGTTCCTGGCAAAACCACATCTGCATGTTTTGCAGTTTCACTCATAAAAATTTCTTGAACAACTAATAAATCTAAAGCATTCATTGCTTTTGCTACATGAGCACTATTAGGATCAGTTTGAACAACATCTTCTCCAATGATCCAAACCGCTTTAACTTCTTTGTTAATTGCAGCATCAAATATTTCTGGGATTTTTAAACCTGCTTTAGTTGGATGAATAACTCCATATTTTTCAGTATAGAATTCTTGAATTTTTTTATCAGCTACTGGAAAATATCCCGCACCTTGGTGTGGTTGGCAGCCCATATCAGCAGCACCTTGAACATTATTTTGGCCTCTTAGTGGGTTTACACCAACGCCTTTTCTACCTATATTTCCAGTTATCATTGCAAGATCTGCAATTAACATTACTGTTTTTGATCCTTGTTCTTGTTCAGTTACTCCAAGACCGTGAAATTCCATCGAATTTTTAGCTGTAGCATAAGCAATTGCTGCTTCTTTTACTTGTTGTTTGTTAACGCCAGCAACCTTAGCTAAGTGATCAATATCAAGTTTTTTTATTTGTTTTATAAAATTTTCAAAACCTTCAGTTCTACTTGTTATAAAATCTTCTTTGTATAATTTTGAATTAACAATAAAGTAAAGCATCATATTAAGTACAGCAACATTAGTTCCTGGTCTTACTTTTATATGGTAGTCTGCTAATTTAGCTAAATCAGTTGTAACTGGGTCAAGAACAATTAGTTTTTTACCTTTCATAACTTGCTGTTTGATTTTTGCACCTGTTACCGGATGAGCATTAGTTGGGTTTGCTCCAATTACTAGAAATAGATCTGCAAAATAAATATCTTCTGTAGAATTGGTTGCCGCGCCTGTTCCAAATGTTTGTTGCATGCCCCAGGCAGTTGGTGAGTGACATATTCTAGCACAACAATCTATATTATTTGTTCCAATAGCAGCCCTAATCATTTTTTGAAAAACATAATTTTCTTCGTTTGTGCATCTTGCAGACGATATACCTGCAACAGCATCAGGTCCGTTTTCTTTAACAATTTTATTTAATTTTTGTTTAATATAATCATACGCCTCATCCCATGAAGCTTCTTCAAATTTACCATTTTTTTTGATTAATGGTGATCTAAGTCTATCTTTGTGATCATAAAATCCAAATGCATATCTTCCTTTCAAACAAGTATGACCAGCGTTTACTTCAGTTTCTTTTGGTGTATCAATTGATACAACTTTGCCATTCTTAATTGAAGCTTCTAAATTACAACCAACGCCACAATATGAGCATGTCGTTCTGACTTTTTTATCATAGTCTGCAGATTTAGATGCAAATACGTCTGAAATAGCATCGGTAGGACATGTATGTGCACATGCTCCACAAGAAACGCAAGAAGAGTCCCCAAACAACATATCA
>MDSW01056972.1_pt1 | contig 11439 bp, 8 predicted proteins | sample 811171 | NCBI WGS metagenome assembly MDSW01 (sample SAMN05326641, study PRJNA326480) | marine metagenome | isolation source: seawater | place: Atlantic Ocean: North West | collected 2012
AAGTACAAACAATACGCGAGTGATCTGGCCTCCATCCAAAGGGTACACCGGAACAAGATTCAAAAGAGCCCAGAAGAGTCCGATTTGAATGAAGCCAAAACAAAAGATCGATAGAAATTTGTTTTGTATGCTAACTGAATTCAGATGAGCCGACACAACATCATCCCAAAGGATGAGCATTGTTTCTCCCCTGTCAGCTAGCTGCAACGCAGTCAGGTGTGCCCCTGTAAGGTGCTCGAGCATTGCACGCGGTACGTACCGACCCGGTAGCTTATTTTCGACCTCTGCCCACATCTGCATGGCAAAATCTCCGGTCACCTCTAGCTCGGATTCATATTCGACCAACTCCTCCAGAGTGATCAATGCATCTTGGTTTTTATCTACTAACGCTAAGCCGGGACGACTTTGCTCGGGAAATTGCTGTAGAGCATGATATGGCAACAATGCTCCGTCTATATTCGAAATATCCTGTAGTTGACCGATCGGGTCAGCTGTCCAGGATGCTGGCATGCGTACAACTCCTGAAAGAAACCCATCTGTCTTACCCATGCCACGCAAAACTAGAACCAGGAGTACCGCAGATAACATTTGCACTCCCGGCCCCATGGCAGTCACAAATATCTTCGATCGCGGAGAATAGTGGCTGCCATATCCGACATAACTACCAACAGAGTCCGGAACGGCAAGACCACCGAAGTGATAGAGTACGACATGTGATTGAATCCCACATTTCCGAAAAGCCAAAGCATGCCCCATCTCATGAATCAGGATAGAGAGGAAAATCGCTAAAGCAAAGCCTAAGACCGGCATAGGCTCACGTCCGGCTGGCAAACTGAGCAATGCTGAAATCGCCCAAAAGCCGGGATGAATACGTACCGAGATGCCAAAACACTGAAAGTGGACGTCAAAGTCGGTATGGTTTGGTTCGCCTAATAGCAATGAAGAGCCCTCTGTTTCTCAAACATGGTACATCCAATAATTCACTGGTAATTAACGACTAAGCCGCAGACTTATTGGATGCCAAAGTCGTACCGGTTAACGACTCCAGTATAAAGACTGCTGCACGCTGTGAGGCGCCTGGATGCCCATACATTTCGGACAAGGTCGCTAATTGAGCTACGCTTTGCTCGTAAGTTTGCCGATCACTGAGCCATTGAATTACATGCATGGCAACTTCAACTGATTTATCGGTACACGTCGGGTACTCCGGCATTGGTATGTCTTCACAATCAGGGTTGTCCGGATCCCATGCGCAAGAGAGTGGTTCAAACGGACGTGATGAAGCAAGCAGATTCACCAGAGTCATATAACGTACGTTGACCATCCATTTGGCGTAACGGTATAGGAACTTACTCATGTGGTACAGGACAACCGTCGGCTTATGATGATACATTAATTCCAGTGAAACGCTTCCCGAACAGGCCATACAGCAATCGGCGGCCTGCATCAGTTCCGGAGTCCGATCTGTATAGACTTCAATGGGCAACCCTGCTTCGGCAATTTTTGCTTTTGCAAATTCAGCCTGCGACTGCTTAAAGGCCGCAACGGCAAAACGAGCGTTAGGGATTTGTTCCCGCACATGCTCAACTGACTTGAGGAACCATGGCAGCTGAGTTTCAACTTCCTGTGTTCTAGACCCAGGAAGGATCGTTACCAGCGGGCCTTCGCGATCCCTAAGCTCTTGAATGAAATCATCATCAGCCTGATGGGAAACCAATTCGTCAAAGAATGGATGCCCGACATATTTTGCCTGACAACCACGCGCTCGATACCACTTTTCTTCAAAAGGCAATTTACATAATGCGTAACTCACATTTCGTCGCATCTTTCGAATACGCCACGGAGCCCAAGCCCACAATTGAGGGACTCCGTAGTAGTAAACCGGAATACCGAGGCGTCGAGCTCGTTTTGCAATCGTCCAGTTGAATCCGGGGTAGTCAATTAACACCACCGCATCCACTTCATTTTCTTTGAGATACTTTTCAGCCTGACGCGCGAGTGCAAAGAACTTAGGTAAGTTTAGTAATACTCGTAGAAAAAACATGACGGCGAATTGAGTTAGGTCAAACAGCAGTTTACAACCTGCCGCTTGCATGCGCGGACCACCAAATCCAACACATTCAATGTGAGGATGATGACGCTTCAGTTCCTGAATCAGATTTGAACCATGCAAATCGCCACTTGGTTCACCTACTGAAAAAAAAATCTTCATAACCTGTCTCAATACTTTACCGAACGACCTTTAACCCGGTCGCCTGATTTCCGAGGCAAATTATCGACGATACACCAGATTGATGGTATAGCAGATTTACGATTCCTCGCCGGTTTGGAGTACCGTCTTAACAACATTCAATGTTAAGATGGCTGTTTGCAAATCGTCACACCCACCAGCACACTCCCCTATGACATGGCTTATCCAACGATTCCTGCTGATCTGGCTTTCGTTACTATCGCTCGTGGCCTATTACTGGCCCCACTTTGGGTTTCTATCGGACCCCTTTGAATATACGGCGACGATCCTGCCTTATTTGATTATCGTGACTATGTTTGGAGTCGGTTGGATGCTACCAATCGACGAAATAAAGAAGGTTGCCTCTCAGTGGCCAAAAATAATTGGGGGAACTCTCACACAATTCCTAGTCATGCCAATTCTGGCCTTAGCCATTGGAATAGGATTTGGACTACGAGGTGAAACGCTCGTAGGTGTGATTCTCGTAGGATGCGTCCCGGGAGCGATGGCTTCGAATGTGTTAACCATCGTATCCCGTGGAAATGCCAGTTACAGTGTCAGTTTAACGACACTGGCAACCATCCTATCTCCCATTGCAGTACCCACGATGCTGGCAATCTCCACTTCCCTGGTGGATGAATCAACGCGGGAAGTCATTGAAAGTGCAAGCACCGATTCAAGCAGTGTCTACATCGATTCAGCGGTCAAACTTCTGAAGTGGGTAGTGTTGCCTGTCATCACCGGTTTCTTAATAGGCCGCTTATTACCTCAATACGAAGCTCAGGCAAAGACGGTTGGAGCAAATGTAGCCAATCTGGCTATTCTCCTGATCGTGGCAACGGTTGTCGGTAAGTCCAGAGAAGATTTGGCTAACCTTCCCGGAATCGTCTTTGGCTGTCTATTACTTATTAACACGCTGGGATATGTTGGCGGGTTTGCCGGTGGTTCTCTGATGAAGCTGCCGCATCCGATGAAGCGGGCATTGACCCTCGAAGTCGGCATGCAAAATGCTGGTCTCGGCGCAACTTTGGCAACCCAGCTGTTTACCAATCCCGATTCTACCGTGGCGATTGCACCCGCCTTTTACACTTTTTTCTGTATGTTCACCGGCACTATTCTGGCGTGGTACTGGAGCTCAAGATCCGTACGAAAAAATCCGTCGCAAGAGGTGTCGCAGTATGAGCTCGACTGAGTCAACTCAAACCGTCATCCATGATATCCCAGAAGCTGCTGCAGCTCCTGAAGTCCAGCGACATAATTTTTGGGTGATGGCACTTTATCAAATATCTCTTCGATGCGGATGGATTTTCAAAACCGAAAGCATTGTGATGCCCGCATTTCTGGATGCCTTGGGAGTTTCTGCCTGGGTTCGTGGTTTTTTGCCGTTGTTCAATCGTTTTGGGCAAAGCGTGCCACCGATGCTACTTTCTGCAGATGTACAAGAGGCTCGTTTTAAAAAGAGAGTTGTCTTCTCGACCATGATCTTATTTGCCCTCTGCTTTTTTGCGATCGCCTTCATATGGAATCTTTCTGCCAATGCCTGGTGGATGCCGACCATCTTCCTTTTCATCTATGCGATGTTTTTTATGGTCGTGGGAGTTCACAATCTGGCTGCGCGTGCAGTCCAGGGAAAGCTGATTCGAGCCAACCGCCGTGGAAGATTAATGTTGGTAGGCAACGTATTTGGTGCTGTGGCTTCGGTCGGATTGGCGTTTTGGCTCTTTCCCAAATGGTTACCAACCGACGGACCTCATAACTTTTTCGGTCTATTTGCGTTCGCCGCGTTTATGTTTGTCATCTCAGCATTCATCGCTTTAGTCGTTATTGAACCCGAAGATACTGGCTGTTCTGACCATCGCGCTTCGCGACGTCTTCAGAACGCGTGGCGCGATGCCAAGCGAACGTTTCAACAAGATTCGAGATTTCGTAGAATTGCACTGGTCGGAGCGCTCACAAACACCTCGATCATGTTGTTCCCTCACTACCAACCAATTGCGAAAGAATATTTAGATCTGAATCTGGATAACCTCATGCTCTGGGTTATCGCTCAGAATCTCGGGATGGCGGCTTTCAGTATGGTACTCGGCCCCATTGCTGACAGTCGCGGAAATCGAGCCGTTCTACGATTGCTACTAATCGTCATGTTTGCCACCCCACTTCTGACGCTTTGGCTGATCACTGAACCTTCGTGGGGTGGCAACTACTTTTGGATTATTTTTGTGCTTGTTGGCATGACTCCGTTTTCGATTGGAATCTTATTCAACTACACTCTGGAGTTAACCGAGACGGAAAATCATCCGCGTTATCTGGCAACACTGGGACTAGTCGTCGCCGTACCAGCTATTCTATCACCCTTCGCAAGTTATTCGATCGACTTCTTTAAGTCACCGACACCGCTCTTCACGTCCGTTTCCATACTGCTGATTGTTGCCTGGTTACTGACGTTTCGACTACCGGAGCCGAGGTTTGGAGAGACATTATCGGAGTAGCATGTCGAGATAACCTGTGGTGATGCCGTCGGTCAAACCAAGTGACTGGGTAAATTGGGCTAAAGATGCGGTTGCCTGTTCGAGCTCTGATTCGAGAACAACAAGTTCAAATTCTACAAAGCTTCCCAACCCCTCGACTTCATCTAATGCCACTTCAATTGCCCGTTGTTGATAGCTTAGCGTTCCCTTTTTACGCTGCTTGACGACACTATGAACATAAGTGAATCCTAGATTCGAGAGAAACTGCCGCATGTTCTGGCCTTCTGTATCGGGATTTGATACCAACAATTCAAGTTCCTGGCGAGTCTTGGTGGTCGAATCAATACGTGGCCCTTTGTAAGTAAACATTGCCCTGTCACCATCTATACGGACACGCAAGGCTTCATCTGTTGCAGCAAAATCCCGAGATGGATGATTAAAGTAAGCATCTTCCTGACGAACCGATTCCTGCCATTGTACGCCAAGTGCGTCAAGTTGCTTGCTGAAGGCCGCCTTATCTTGCACGGCAAATTTTTGTTCCACTTCGTAATTCATATAATTGCCATTGCTTACCTTCAATCAGAAAAGGTTGCGGGACTCCCCCGAAGAGCATCTCTTAGCGATTGAATCACTTGACCTTGATCATCAGCACTGTGAAGACAACCCGAAATAGCTACTCTCGTGAATCCTGTATTTGCTACCTGCTGAACATTGTCAGGATTGACTCCTCCGATTGCAAAGGCCGGTAACGTACAATGCTTGGAAACCCAGTCGAGAAACTGAGTTCCCGGAAATTCCTCGAATGACTTTGTCGAGGATGGGAATGTTGGTCCGCAACCAATATAGTCTGCGCCGTCTATGACCGCCTGCTCCACTTGCTCTGCACAATGAGTGGAAACGCCAATGATAAATTGGTCGCCTAATAATTCACGGGCTGCAGAAATTGGAATTTCCGTCTGCCCCAGATGCACGCCGTCAGCTCTGGAGATACGAGCAATATCAGGACGATCATTGATAATCATCAACACAAGTCGGCCTGTTCGCTCTATTTCTTCGTCAATCAATTCCCTCAATCTGGTCGCGCGATCCAGCAGTGTCTTATCATCCAGATTCTTATCCCGCAGTTGAATTACGTCGATACCTGCCCTTAAAAGTGAAATCACGTAGCTTTCGAAGTCAGCTTGTCTTTCCCCGCCCGGAACGAGGCCGTAAATGGTTAGCGATTCAAACAAATCGTTGGCCACTTCCTGACTAACGAATACTTTTTCCAAGTCATAAGTCTGGTATCTAAGACGTTCGAATCCTTCACCCAACTCCGCAGCAAGAACTTTACTATATTCTTCCAACGCCCGTAACGATTGTTTAAGTCGCCCCAGTGCGGCGGCGACAACATGAGATATGTCGTGACGTTCATACTCCGAATCGATGGCCACAGTGCGTCCCACATCTTTACTAGAATCGCGGGCTAATACACGCTCAACCCAAGGTAACTGCTCAGCCAATGCCTGTAAATCATGACGCATTTGCTTAACGGTTTCTGTCAGGAACCGATCATTTAGAACAAACCTTATGTATTCTTCAATCGTTCGCATGGCTTCCTCAGACCGATTGATATTGGCATCAAGGATCCTTAACACATTGTCCTGCTCGTTCGTCATCTTTAAATGGCTCCAGCCAATAATAGGGAAAAACGACGATCGTGTTGGTATTGGAACGGCGTTTGCATTATTTAATAGTCTAGTGGCGACAAGATAGTTTGACCATTTATGGCAGTCCAAATCGGCTGAAAAGCCTCTTTTTTGCACTACTATAACTGCCAAATTGTCAGTCAAATCAAACTTCTTTTATCTATAGGAGTAAAAGCAATAGAGGAATTGAATAAGATGCCAACTGTGGTTGTCGAAAGTGCTGAAAAACACATAAAATCCAGCATATCAAGATACAGTTTTGCGTCTATTTTGCTTTGGAAGGTTAAGAACGCCTGATGAGACACATGAAGTGGATCACCTGTGGTTGGCCGGGATTGTCTAGGCTTTGGCTCAATGGTCAGTGGACAGGGCTAGCTGTAGCAGCAGGGTTTGGCGTAGTTTTCAATACGGCAATTATCCTCCAGCTAAAACTTGCGGGTCAGGTAAGTGAGAGCGTGCAGCATGCTGGCTTTTTTCTTACCTTGGTGTTTTGGATTGGTGGTTGCATTGACGGGATATTGGTGACTATTCAGTACCAACATCAGCAAAAATTGGGTAAGCAACGCCATAGTGAAGTTGTCAATACAGACGCTGTGGTTACGAAAAGCTCATCCGGCTTGGCAAGTAGTGACGATGGGAAAAAGCTTAATGATTCTTCGGACACCGAGGAAGAAAATACCACTGAGTCCCTTCAATCACGGACAGATGATTTGTTCGTCAGAGCACGAAATCAATACTTAAAAGGAAACTGGCTGCAGTGTGAAGTACTGTTAGACAGTGCAATAGAAGACTATCCGGGAGACTTGGAATCTCGATTACTCAGGATTTCTCTGCTTCGTATGACGAGGCGTTACGAAGAGGCTTTATTAGAGATCACTCGTTTCCAACAATGGGATGGATCATCAAAATGGAGTTTCGAAGTTGCCCGGGAAGTGGAGTTACTTGACAGAATCCTTTCCGATCTGGAAGATTCTGAAATTACACACGCAGCCTAGTCAGCAAAATAAAAAAAACACTGCCCCTCTGAGAGGTGGTGTGGTATCCCCGAAAACACAAAATACGGTTATCTTGAATAGAGAGATAATTTGCGACGTCCTGCTTATTTCGTAAGTTACGAATTGAAGTGGGAATCACGAGTAAGTTTAGGAGTCACCTATGTACGAACGCTTTACAGACCGAGCACGCAAGGTAATGCAGTTAGCAAACCAGGAAGCTCAGCGATTCAATCATGAGTACATCGGAACTGAGCATGTCCTGTTAGGGCTGGTGAAGGAAGGTAGTGGTGTCGCCGCCAACGTTCTGAAAAACTTGGACGTAGACCTGCGTAAGATCCGTCTCGAAGTTGAAAAACTTGTTCAAAGCGGACCTGAAATGGTGACCATGGGAAAACTCCCTCAAACCCCTCGAGCCAAAAAGGTCATTGAGTACTCAATGGAAGAGGCTCGCAATCTCAATCACAACTATGTTGGGACAGAGCATATCCTTTTAGGGTTGTTACGTGAACAGGAAGGGGTAGCTGCTCAGGTGTTAATGAACCTGGGGCTCAAACTTGAAGAAGTTCGTGAAGAAGTGCTCAATCTGCTTGGGCACGGGCTCGACGGTGAAGAAGGTGAAGAGCGTTCCCGCAGTGAGTCGGGAGCCTCAGAGTCCAGTAGCAAGGGCTCCAAATCGAAAACTCCTGCACTTGACAGCTTCGGTCGCGACCTGACCGCGTTAGCTAAAAGTAAAAAACTCGATCCGGTGATTGGCCGAGCCAAAGAAATTGAACGTGCGATTCAGGTACTATGTCGCCGAACGAAGAACAACCCTGTCTTACTCGGTGAAGCCGGGGTTGGTAAGACCGCTATCATTGAAGGATTCGCTCAGCGGGTGATCGATGGTGATGTACCAGATTTGCTGATGGAAAAACGTATCGTAGTACTTGATCTGGCTATGATGGTCGCAGGAACGAAATACCGTGGCCAGTTTGAAGAGCGAATTAAAGCGGTCATGAACGAGGTGCGTCGCGCGAAGAATACGATTCTGTTCATTGATGAATTACATACACTAGTTGGTGCAGGTGGTGCAGAAGGCGCTATTGATGCTGCTAATGTCCTGAAACCCGCATTAGCTCGTGGTGAGATCCAATGTATTGGGGCTACAACACTGGATGAATACCGTAAGTACATCGAAAAGGATAATGCACTAGCTCGCCGCTTTCAGGAAATAATCGTCAATCCCACCAATAAAGATGAAACCATCGAAATCCTTAAGGGATTACGCCAACGCTACGAAGAGCATCATCGCGTAAAAATTACCGATGAAGCATTGAAGGCAGCCGTGGAAATGTCGGAACGATATATCACGGCCCGTTGTCTGCCTGACAAAGCCATCGACGTCATTGACGAATCGGGTGCTCGCATTCGACTTAAAACCATGACTCGCCCACCTAATTTGAAGGAAATCGACGAGCAGGTGGAACAACTCAATGACGAGAAAGAAGAAGCGGTAGCCAATCAGGACTTTGAAAAGGCTGCTTCTTTACGGGATAAAGCAGATAAGCTTCGCAAGAAGAAAGAAACCATTACTCAGGAATGGCGGGAGAAATCTGAAGAAACCCTGGGAGTCGTGGATGAAGATGTAATCGCCGAAGTCGTCTCCAAGATGACCGGCATCCCGCTCACGAGGGTATCTACTGAAGACGGTGAACGTCTGATGCAGATGGAAGACGAATTGCACGAGCGTGTTGTCAGTCAGGATGCAGCCGTCACCGCTATCTCCAAAGCAGTCCGACGAAGTCGTAGCGGATTAAAGGATCCGCGGCGTCCAACCGGTTGCTTTATCTTCGCGGGTCCAACTGGTGTCGGTAAAACATTGTTGGCCAAAGCACTGGCCGAATATATGTTCGGCGATTCGGATGCACTGATTCATATCGACATGAGTGAATACATGGAGAAGCATAATGTAAGCCGACTGATTGGTGCTCCTCCCGGATATGTTGGTTTTGAAGAAGGCGGACAACTCACTGAAAAAATCCGACGGCGCCCGTATGCCGTTGTGCTGCTTGACGAAATCGAAAAGGCGCACCCTGATGTCTTCAACATGCTTCTTCAAGTAATGGAAGAGGGCCGTCTTACTGACAGCTTTGGAAGAAATGTCGATTTCCGAAATGTCATTATGATTATGACCACCAATGCAGGCGCCGAAGCGATCAAGAACGAAACATCATTCGGCTTCCAGGCGCCTGACAACGATGCATCCTATGAGGCCATGAAGGCACGAGTCATGGAGCAGATTGAACGGGTATTCCGTCCCGAGTTTCTCAATCGTCTGGACGATACAATCATTTTCCGCCATCTCGATGTTAATGACCTCAAAGAAATCGTTGACCTGGAGTTAGCCAAAGTGCGTGAACGTCTTTCCGATATGGAAATGGTTCTGGAACTGACTGATGACGCTCGGGAATTTATTGTGAACGCTGGTTCAAACACCGATTATGGTGCTCGTCCGTTACGCCGTGCCATCGAGAGTCTTGTGGAAGACCCGCTTTCCGAAGAATTGCTGAAAGGTGAATTCTCTGGAAAGAACAAGATCCTGGTGGATGCGAAATGGGATTCTGATCACGAGCGTATTGAACGCTTGGACTTTCAAGGTGAATTTTGTAAGAAAATCGCCAAAGCTCAGGAAGAAGCTGTCGCTGCGGTAGCAACCGGTCCAAGCGAAGAGGCTTCGGATGAAGAGGCAAAGGACGATTAACGGTTCACGGTAAAGTCTCCTAGAATACCCGTAAATTCGTTAAATCCGGAACTCTTTCCTTAAGTTCTCCATCTTAACTGTCCGAGATCAATTACAGAATCTGTATGCAGTGCTGCGCGCGTGCCACAGAAATATCTAAGGCCAAAGGACGGACAAGATGGTATCGACTCCGGAAATATCGAATCCCTCAGAAAGCGTTGAGTTGAACAAACAACCTTCACTTCTGACTGCAGTGGTTCAACGACTTGACCGTGCAACCTTCGTCGTAGGTGACCTAACTCTGTTTGTATTTCAGATTCTGTCCTGGATATCTTCAAGAAAACTACGACGGGGAACTTTCATCAAAGCTGCATACCAGATTGGGGTTTTGAGCCTTCCGGTGGTGGGCTTAACGGGAATGTTTATTGGGATGGTTTTGGCGGTCCAAAGCTTTTTTCAATTCAGTCAAATCGGCATGGAAAGCCGGATGGGAGCGGTTATCAATCTCACGCTGGTTCGGGAACTCGGTCCCGTCCTGGCAGCCACCATGTTGGCGGGTAGAGTTGGTAGTGCCATGGCCGCGGAATTGGGGACGATGCGTGTCACAGAACAAATTGATGCACTCAACAGCATGGGAGTGAACCCTATCCACTTTCTAGTCGTCCCCCGAGTATTCGCAGCATTACTCTTAATCCCAATACTGACTTTGATGGCAGACTTTATGGGTATTCTGGGAGGCTTCGCTTACAGTCACTACATATTACATATCGATGCTCACCAGTATTTTGAATTTTCAAGCCAGTACGTGACCGGTTTCGACTTGTTAACAGGAATCATTAAAAGCCTCTTTTTTGGTGCCTGTATTGCGATCGTTAGCTGCTACTTTGGGTTTCACAGTAATCGAGGTGCTCAAGGAGTCGGCAACGCTGCTACAGCAGCCTTCGTAACCAGCTTTGTAATGATACTGGCAATGGATCTGATTGTGGGTATTAGCCTCGACAAACTCTATTACTACTTCAATCCGGCAGGAGCTTCGTTGTTCTAATGACTGATGTTCCTAACACGATGGTTGACACCAACTCAACATTTTCCCCGAACTTGGTAGAAACTCATGAACTCAATATGCGATTTGGAACCAAACAGGTTTTACGCGATTTATCTGTAAAAATACGCCATGGTCAAACGGTAGCAATTATTGGGGAAAGTGGATGCGGTAAAACGGTATTTCTAAAAACACTCGTAGGTCTGTTACAGCCAACTGATGGATTTGTACTTTTTGATCAACAGGATCTAGCTATTCAAAGTGAACAGGATCTTGCCGCGTTACGCAGTCGAACCG
>MDSW01214602.1_pt1 | contig 11439 bp, 14 predicted proteins | sample 811171 | NCBI WGS metagenome assembly MDSW01 (sample SAMN05326641, study PRJNA326480) | marine metagenome | isolation source: seawater | place: Atlantic Ocean: North West | collected 2012
AATGGAAAACGATATGTTAGCAGAAGAAGTTGCCAAAAAAGCAATTAAAGTTGCAGCTGATATTTGTGTTTTTACAAATGAAAATGTTAAAATTGAAAAAATATAATGGATAATTCAAACGTTACACCATTACATCCAAAAGAAAAAAATCAAAAAGAAGAGTTATCTCTTGTAAGCTCATTGTCTCCTAGAGAGATAGTTTCTGAATTAGATAGATTTGTTGTGGGTCAAAATAAAGCTAAAAAAGCAGTTGCAGTTGCTTTACGAAACAGATGGAGACGTCAAGCACTCAAAGGTGAAATGAAAAACGAAGTCTTACCAAAAAATATTTTAATGATCGGGCCAACTGGAGTTGGTAAAACAGAAATATCTAGAAGACTATCAAAACTAGCTGAAGCCCCTTTTGTAAAAGTTGAAGCAACAAGATTTACAGAAGTTGGTTATGTTGGAAGAGATGTTGAACAAATTGTAAGAGACTTAATTGAAATTGCAATTTCAATGGAAAAGGTAAAAAAAAGAAAAGAAGTTTATGCGAAAGCACAAAAAGCCGCTGAAGAAAAGGTATTAGATGCGCTTGTAGGTAAAAAAGCAAGTTTAGCAACAAGAGAAAGTTTTCGTAAAAGACTTAGAAGTGGTGACTTAGATGATAATGAAATAGAAATTGCTGTAAGCGATGCTGGTTCCAGTGGAGCATCATTTGAAATTCCAGGAATGCCAGGTGCAAATGTAGGTATGATCAATATTGGTGAGATGATCGGTAAATCTATGGGCAATAAAGAAAAGAAAAAGAAAATGAGTGTAAAAGAGTCTCATGAAATTTTAATCAACGATGAATCTGATAAATTAATTGAACAAGATAAGATTGTAAAAGCTGCAAAATTATCAACTGAAAATAATGGTATCGTTTTTCTAGATGAAATAGATAAAATTTCTGCAAGAACTGATAGAGTTGGGGGCGATGTTTCAAGAGAGGGTGTACAAAGAGATTTATTGCCTTTAATTGAGGGAACAACAGTTAATACAAAACATGGTCCAATTAAAACTGATCATATTTTATTTATTGCATCTGGAGCATTTCAACTTGCTAAACCATCAGATTTACTTCCAGAACTTCAGGGGAGATTGCCTATTAGAGTGGAACTAGAAGCTTTGACCAGTGAAGATTTTAAGAGGATTCTAAAGGAACCAGATTATAGTTTGATTAAACAATATGTTGCTTTATTAAAAACTGAAAATGTAGATCTTGAATTTTCTGACGATGGCATAGACACAATAGCAAAGATTGCATCAGAAGTTAATGCAACCGTAGAAAATATTGGTGCAAGAAGACTTCATACTATTATTGAAAAAATCTTAGACGACATAAGTTTTACTGCAACTGATAGAGCAGGTGAAAAAATTATAATCAATAAGGAATATATAAACAAAAATTTAGACAATTTAGTAAAAGATACTGATTTATCAAAATTTATTTTATAGTTTCTTTTTCAAATAAATATAAAAAGCTCCACTCCCACCATCTTGAATATTAGCATCTTTAATCTCTATAATTTTTTTTTTAAGCTCAGAATTATTTTCTATAAATTCTGGAACTGAATATTTTAATATTCCTAGGTCTTTTGAAACGTAAGGATCATTATCAATATTTGAGTGGAGTCCTTTCCCAGTAACAACTATTATTTTTGAAATGCCTTTTTCGTATGAGTCGAGAACTAATTTTTCAATAGCTTGGTTTGCCTCTTGTAAAGTAAAACCATGAAGATCTATATTTTTAATTTTCGAAATTTTTTTTTTATTTAATTTCAAATCCTTATTAGGTAATTTTTCATTACTAGTTAAAAAATTTTCCCATGCTTCTTTATCTTTGTTTGAAATTTTATCGTTCAATTACGTAAGAGTGTCTACTAATTGCCAGTTTGGATTGTTTGATCTCATGTCCCTTGAAAAAACCCAAGTATCATAAATTTTTTTGATCTTTTCAGGATCTCCCGAAACAACGTTTTTATCTTTATCTTTAATACAAGTTATTATTTCACTCACAAAATCAACTGTTACATTTAAAAATTTATCAATTTTTTTATGTTCCTTTATTTTCGCAGAGTTCACTCCGATAAAAGTAATTTCAGCAAAATGACCTCTCTTGCTTCTTTCTTTTAAAGCTTCTTCAAATTGATCATGAATTTTTTTACTTAGTAGTGGTTTACTTGCAATTAGTTTGTTATCATTGTCACTAAAGTCAGTTATAATTGTCTCGTAAGCAATCTTAGCACCTTTTAAAAACTCCTTTTGTGCATCATCATCAAAGTTCTCTTTATTTAGAATTTTTTGTTCGGTTTGAATATTATTTAATACCTTCTCAAACTGAGACGGTGCTTTGCCCTGAAATCCTGTTCTTTTTCCTAAAATTCCCCTTAATCTCAAAAAAATAAATCCTGCGATCATCGCAAGTAATATTATGTCAATATACTCAAAGCTATAATTCATTACCTAAATGTAATTACTATGTTGAATAATTTCAACTAACAATTACATTAAAGACAAATGAACTCAGTTTTATTATCAATAATATTAATTCCAATTTTAGAAATTTACTTATTTATAAAAATCGGCTCACAAATAGGCGCTTTTAATACAATTTTATTAATATTCATAACAGCAATCATTGGAGTTTATTATGCAAAATATGAGGGTTTGAACACCATTAGATCAGGTTTTATGCAAATGGTTAGAAACGAAGTTCCCGCATATGAAATAATTTCTGGTGCTGCCATCGCTTTTGCAGCATTTTTATTGATTATCCCAGGCTTTGCAACAGACTTGTTGGGTTTTTTATTAATATTTCCATTTACAAGAAAATTATTATTAGGAAGTTTATCAAATAAAATTAAAAAAAACTCACCGGGGAAAAAAAATTTTATTGAGGGCGAATATGAAGATATAGATGATAATGATGACAGAAAAATTTAAAATACTTGCTAATTACATAAAAGATATGTCAAGTGAAACTCCTGACATAGAAACTTTTTTATTTGTTAAAGAAAATATTTCAAAATATCAGCTTAATATCGATATTACATCTAAAGCTTTAAAAAATAAGTTAATTGAAATTAATACTACCTTAAAATTTGAAGACAAAGAACCAAATGAAAAAAAATCATATTTTGAAATAATTTATGCAACAATTATTAGGGTAGATGATGATGTGAAAGAAAAAGAAGATCTTCAAAAAATCATACTATGTGAAGTTCCAACAAAAATTTACCCTGATTTAGAAAATTCATTTCTCAATTTAATTCATAATTCTGGACACCCTGCTATAAAATTAGAAAAAAAAATTGATTTTAACAAACTTTATAATGAAAGATTTAATTAAAATAATTTTTTTTTAAATCTTTTTTTAAATATTCTTTATGATTTTTTAATTCCTCAAAAGTGGGTTTAACAATTTTTTTAAAATATACGATATTTTTTTTATCTACAACTTTTAGTTCGTTTTCTTGATTTTGAAAATTTAAAGTCGGCTCTTTTTGATCAATTAAATTTATATAAACTTTTGCTAATAGATCACAATCAATTAAAGCAGTATGTTGAACTCGTTTAGAATTATCAATCCTATATCTTTTACATAATGCATCGAGACTAAGCGATGATCCTGGAAACTTTTCTCTAGCTAATGTAAGAGTATCTACTACTTGATTATCTATCTTGTCCATTTTGAGAATTTCTAATTCATGGTTTAAATGTGCTAAATCAAATTCAGCATTATGTATAATTAATTTTTTTCCTTTTATAAATTGAAGAAATTCCTTAACTATTTCTTTAAATTTTTTTTGTTTTGAGAGAAAACCATCAGAATATCCATGAACTTGGAAGGCTTTCTCAGAAACCTTTCTTTCAGGATTTAAATAACAATGAAATTTTTTTTTTGTAGGGATTTGATTATCCAGCTCAATACAACCTATTTCAACTATTCTGTGACCTTCCTTAACTGATATGCCAGTTGTTTCAGTATCTAAAACAATCTCTTTCATCGTAAAATATTGTTTAATATATCCCTAACCTTTTTACGAGCAGAATTTTTATTAAAATCATTTTTAATAACATAATGAGATTTTTTTCTTTTATATCTTGTAGAAAATTGAAGTTTTTTTAGTTTTTTATAAATTAATTTATTAAAATTTTTTCTTTCTTTAATTTTTTTATACACTTTAGATTTATTTGATTGAATAAAAATAATTATATCTTTTTTCTTGTTTAATTTATTTTCTAAATATAGCGGAATATCTAAAATAACTATTTTTCTGTTTTTATTATTCCTAGAAAAAGTTAATAGATTTTTTCTTACTTCTGGGTGAATAACTGATGAAATTTTTTTTATATTGTTACTATTTTCGAGAATTGCATTAATTAATTCCTTTTTTTTAATTGGAAATTTAAAAAAAAATCTTGGTAATTTTTTCTTTAATTTATAAAAAATTTTTTTATTTTTTAAATAAATTTTAGCAACTTCTTCATCTGCACTAAAAACAGGATATCGAAATAGTTTAGATATAAATGTTTTACCCGAGCCTATTTCACCAACAAGTGCTATTTTAATCATTATATAAATAATCTATTAGTTTTTTATCAATTTTGGGTGTCAAATTATGCCATAAATCAAAAGATTTTTGAGCTTGATAAAGAAACATATCTTTTCCATTGATTATTCTATGACCTAATTTTTCAGCTTTTAACAAAAATTCTGTTTTTGGAGGATTATATATTAAGTCATAAAAAATTTTATTACTTGATATTAAGTTTAAGTTTAAATCTAAATTTTCTCCTTGTTTAAGACCAACACTTGTAGAATTAATATATAAATCGCAATCTTTAAGTTTTCCCCATTCAAGAATTTTAACAAAATTAAAATTTTTTTTAATTTTTTCTGCATTTAAATTGGTTCTATTGGAAATATATATCTTACCTACTTGTAATTTTTTTAAAGCACAAATAATAGAAGGCACAACTCCCCCTGCACCAAATATTAAAACATTTTTATTTTTTAAATCAAAATTGTTTTTAATAATTGATTGTTCAAAACCAAAAGTATCTGTGTTTTCCCCATGAATTTTGCCTTGTTTATTAAATATTGTATTTACAGAATTGGTTTCTTTAACTATATCTGATCGTGTCTCTAAAAAAGGTATAACAATTTGTTTATACGGAACTGTTATATTCATTCCATAAATCTCTCCTTTTTTAATTTTGTTGATAATACTTTTTATTTCTTCCTCTTTTGGAGCAATTTTTTCATAATAAGCATTAATATTGTTTTCCTTAAACCAATAATTATGAATTTTAGGCGATAAAGAATGTATTATGGGATTTCCAATAATTATGTGTTTTTTCATTTAATTAAAATTAATCAAGTACTCTTTTATTTTTTTAATAGGTAGGCCCATAATGGTATCCTTATCTCCCTCAATATTTGAAAATAACGTTTTTCCAATTCCCTCTATTTGATAAACATTATAAGAGAGTAAGGCATCATCACTTATCTTTGAAAGATAAGTTTTTAATTCATCTTCTGAGAAATTTTTCATAGTAAGCTTAGCTTTATCAGTAAAATTCCAAATCATACTTCCATTTTTTGATATACAAACAGAACTAATTAAATAATGAGATTTATTATTTAAATCCTTCAAAATACTTAAAGCTTTAACTCTATTCTCTGGCTTAGAGATAATGTTTCCATTTAAGTCTATTACACTATCTGCGCCAAGAACTAGTTGGTCTCTAAATTTAGTGCTAATTTTGTTTGCTTTTACTTCTGCTAAGTTTTTAGATATCAGTTCAGGTGAAGCTTTATTATTGATTAATGAAACCTTAATACTTTCCTCATCTACATTGGAAGGGACAACCTCACATTTAATGTTGTTTAAATCAAGAATTTCTTTTCTTACTTTACTTTTAGATGCTAATATAATCTTATTCATTATTTTTGACTATATATTTCATAAATTTTAATTATTGATGCAGCCGTTTCTTCAACTGATTTTCTTGTTACATCAATAGTGGGCCAACTATATTTTTTAAATGTTTTTTTTGCATCTTCAATCTCCTTCTGAATATTCTCAATATTTGTATATTTTTTATTATCTGTTTCTTTAAGAGAGCTCATTCGATTTTTTCTTAAATCTACTAACCTTTGTGGTTCTGTATTAAGACCAACAACACAACTAATTTTTGGATTATCTTTCAAAACTTTTGGAATGGAGTTTTCGTTCACTAATGGAATATTGGATGTTTTATATCCTTTGTTTGCCAAATATATTGATGTTGGAGTTTTGCTTGTTCTGCTTACTCCTAATAAAATTATATCTGATTTTCCAACTTCGTTAATTAGATTTCCATCATCGTGATTCATGGTAAATTGAATTGCTTCTATTCTTTGATAATATTCTTCATTTAAAACATGTTGCCCACTAGGTTCATTGGACGCTTTTTGATTTAATAATTTTGAAAAACTCAAAATTAAATTTCCAAGAACACCAAAACATGGAAGGCCTTTATCTTCACTTTGATTAGCAAGAAATTTTGCCAAATTATTGTCCACTATAGTGTATAAAATTATTGAATTATCATTTTTTTTTGCAACTTCTAATATTTTTAAAATTTGATTTTCCGTTCTTGTGAAAGGAAATTCATTTACTTTATATTCAATATTCTTAAATTGTGCTTTTAAAGCTAAAAAAATTCTCTCTAATGTCTCACCAGTAGAATCAGAAATAAGGTAAATTTGATAGGTATTACTCATGTATAAAATGTTAAATATTTTGTATTATTTACTAATATTCTCTCATTTAAATTGTATTTAAATATTTATTGTAAAAATTTTATATTATTCACAATAATAAACATGTTAATAAAATAATACATGTTTTGAATAAAATTCTAAAATAGTAATATTAACAAGTAATAACAATCATTTTTGCAATATTTAAATAAAATAAATAGTTAATAAATGGTGTGTAAAAATTAATTATCGCAATTAACAAGATATAATACTAATACAAATATATATTTTATTATTTAAATGACTCCTATTAACGAAGTAATACTAAATAAAAAAACTTCTATAAATCCCATTTGGATTATGAGGCAAGCTGGTAGGTATTTACCTGAATTTAGAGAAATAAGGTCTAAAAATACGAATTTTATAGAGCTATGTTTAAATGAAAAATTATCTGCTGAAATAACTTTACAACCTCTAAAAAGATTTGACTTGGACGCTGCAATAATTTTTTCTGATATTTTGATGCTTCCATATGGTTTAGGTCAAAAAGTAGAGTTTAAAAAAAATTTTGGTCCAATTTTGGAAAAGATAAATCTTGATCAAATTAGTAAAATTGATGAGATAGATTTTGTAGAAAAAATTCATAAGATATATAAAATATTAAAAAATGTAAGTGAAAATAATCTTTTAATTAATAAAAATACAATTGGATTTGTAGGAGCGCCCTGGACTCTTTTGGTCTATATGATCAATCAGCAGTCTCCAAAAAATAAACTTAAAAAAGATTTTTTTAAAGATGAATTTTTAATAAATAGAGTTTTATTAATTATTGAAAAATTTTTAAAGATTCATATAAAAAATCAAATTGATAATGGCGCAAATCTAATACAAATTTTTGATAGTTGGGCTGGTTTACTTGAAGAGAAAGACCTACCAAATTTTGTATATACACCTACACTTAATCTAGTTAATTATGTTAAATCTTTAAATGTTCCAGTTATTTGTTTTCCTCGCGAAATAAAAAACTATAAAGAATTTTGTGAAATTATAAAACCAGATGTAATTAACATTGATTATAATGTTGATCCAAAAGAGATTAGTAAAAAAATTAAAATTCCAGTTCAAGGAGGATTAGATCCCAAAATATTATTGACTGATAAAGAAACTTTAAAAAGAGAAGTTGTAAAGTATTTAAATATTTTTAAAGATCATCCTTATATATTTAATCTTGGTCATGGAATTTTACCGGAAACCAACCCTGAAATGGTTGATTATCTCGTGAAATTGGTAAAAAATTATAAATGAAAAAAGCTGTTATTTTGTTTAATTTAGGTGGGCCAGATAATTTAGATAATGTAGAACCATTTCTATTTAATTTATTTTTTGATCCTGCAATCTTAAATTTACCAACTTTTTTAAGGTATCCTTTAGCTAAAATAATTGCGAATAGGCGAGCCCCAACAGCCAAAAAAATTTACGGGGAGATAGGTGGGGCTTCTCCAATTTTAAAATTAACCGAGATGCAATCAGGCGCATTAGAGTCAAAACTTAATAGTGACGATAACTTATCTCAATATAAATGTTTTATAGTTATGAGATGTTGGTATCCAAGAGCAGAAAATGTTATTAATAAAGTAATAGATTATAATCCCGATGAAGTAATTTTAATGCCTCTGTATCCACAATATTCTGCTGCAACCTCTGGATCCTCAATAAAAGAATGGAAAGAAACATGTAAGAAAAAAAAATATAATGTAAAAACAAGTACAATTTGCTGTTATCCTACAGATACCAATTTTATATCAGCCCATACAAATGAAATTCTTAAAGTCGTAAGACATTTAAAGAATTACAAATTAATTTTTTCTGCACATGGTTTACCAGAAAAAAATATTAAAAATGGAGATCCATACCAATGGCAAGTTGAACAATCGGTAAATAAAATCGTTAAAACACTTAATATTGAGAATTTGGATTGGATATTAAGTTACCAAAGTCGTGTAGGACCCTTAAAATGGATTGGACCTTCAACTGATGATATTATTATTGAAAACTCAAAATTAGGAAAACATATTGTATTAGTTCCAATAGCGTTTGTTTCTGAACATTCAGAAACTTTGGTTGAATTAGATATAGAATATAAAGAGTTAGCAGTTAAAAATGGTTGCAAAAATTACTCTAGGGTTCCTGCATTAGGAATAAATAAGAATTTTATAAAAGCTATGTCAGATTTAATAATTAATAAATCAAACTATAACTTTAATGGGAAAATTTTTCCTCCTAAGATACAATGTCCCAATAAATTTAATAAATGCCCATGTTTAGATTATGAATAGTTATCTTTTATTTAAAAGCCTTCATTTAATTGCTGTAATTTCATGGATGGCTGGTCTTTTATATTTACCTCGAATCTTCGTTTATCACTCAGAAAACAACCACGAAATTATCACAACTGTATTTAAGACGATGGAGAGAAAATTGTATTACTTTATTATGACACCAGCAATGATCTTAAGCTGGTTGTTCGGATTAGTATTAATTCACGAAATAGGTTTTGATCAATTGATAAATTTATGGTTACAATTAAAGCTTTTTTTAGTTATCATTTTAACTGGATATCATTTCTATTTAGGTTTTTTGCTTAATAAATTTAAATTTGATCAAAATAAAAAAACCTCAAAATTTTATAGATATATTAATGAAATACCCACTTTATTACTAATTTTAATAGTATTTATTGTAATTTTTAAGCCAATCTAGGGTTGAATAATATTAAATAGTATATATATTTAACTTATTATTAAGTCCTTAATAATATAACTCATGAACATTCAAGAACTAAAACTAAAATCGTCAGAACAACTTATCACGCAAGCAGAGGAACTTGGGATTGAAAATGCAAGTACGCTCAGAAAACAAGAAATTTTATTTGCTATATTAAAAAAAGTTGCAGAAAAAGAGGAAATCACCGGAGCAGGAGTATTACAATTACTTCAAGATGGTTTTGGCTTTTTAAGGGCAATGGAATCCAACTATTTACCTGGCCCTGATGATATTTATGTGAGCCCAAGCCAAATAAGAAAATTTGGTTTAAGAACTGGGGATACTGTTGAAGGACCAGTCAGAGCACCTAAGGAAGGAGAAAGGTATTTTGCCCTTCTCCAAGTAAGCAAAATAAATTTCGAAGAACCAGACAAATCTAGACATAAAATTGCATTTGATAATTTGACCCCTCTATATCCAGATAAACAATTAGTAATGGAAATAGAATCTTCAAAAGTAGAAAAAAAACCAGACTTAACTCCAAGATTGATTGATTTAGTAAGCCCTATTGGAAAAGGTCAACGGTCAATTATTATATCGCCACCTAAAGCAGGTAAAACTATGATTTTACAAAGTATAGCCAATTCTATAGCTAAAAATTATCCAGAATGTTACTTGATTGTTCTTTTAATTGACGAAAGACCTGAAGAGGTTACGGATATGCAAAGAACTGTTAAGGGTGAAGTTATAAGTTCAACATTTGATGAACCTGCACAACGACATGTCGCTGTAGCAGAAATGGTTATAGAAAAAGCGAAAAGATTAACTGAACATAAGAAAGATGTTGTAATTCTTTTAGATTCTATCACTCGACTAGGAAGAGCTTATAATGCCGTTATCCCTAGTTCAGGTAAAGTTTTAACAGGTGGTGTAGATGCAAATGCTCTTCAAAGACCTAAAAGATTTTTTGGAGCCGCAAGAAATATTGAAGAAGGTGGATCATTAACGATTATATCTACAGCGTTGATAGATACTGGTAGTAGAATGGATGAGGTAATTTTCGAAGAATTTAAGGGAACTGGTAATAGCGAAACAGTCCTAGACAGAAAAATTGCAGATAAAAGAATTTATCCAGCAATGGATATTACTAAATCAGGAACGAGAAGAGAGGAATTATTGTTTGATAAAAACGATTTACAGAAAATGAATGTTTTAAGAAGAATTATTGCTCCAATGGGTACAATGGATGCTATAGAATTTATTAGCTCCAAATTAAAAGCTACAAAAAATAATGCTGAGTTCTTTAATTCTATGAATAAACCAGCTTAATTAAGTTTTCCAATATTAAAGAATAAAAGTTATAATATTTTATGACTATTTACGCTTTATCGTCAGGCCCAGGTATTTCTGGTGTCGCAATAATTAGAATTTCAGGCACTGAGGCATCAAAAGTGATTAAATCTCTTACAGGAAAGGAAATTCCACAGCCGAGAATAGCCACCCTTAGAAAAATAAACAATATCAACACTTCTGAGCTTATTGATGAAGGCATTATAATATGGTTTCCGGGCCCTGAGAGCTACACAGGGGAGGATATGGCCGAAATCCATGTACACGGAGGTAAGGCTGTTGTTTTGGCTGTCCAAAACGAGATTTCAAAAATAAAAAACTGTAGATTGGCTGAACCAGGAGAATTTACTAAGCTAGCATTTCAAAATGGAAAAATAAGTTTGCTAAAAGCCGAAAGTATAGCAGATTTGATATCTGCTGAAACTGAAATCCAAAGATTACAAGCTATAAAAATTATGAGAGGTAAATCCTCAGAGAAATTTAATGAGTTAAGAGAAAAATTATTGAAAATTTTATCATTTGTTGAGGCTAAAATAGATTTTCCTGATGAA